>MDTB01026186.1_pt1 | contig 57048 bp, 55 predicted proteins | sample 811161 | NCBI WGS metagenome assembly MDTB01 (sample SAMN05326650, study PRJNA326480) | marine metagenome | isolation source: seawater | place: Mediterranean Sea | collected 2009 | reverse complement strand
ATCTGCGGCGTCTACTCCCATGAGGTCGCAGAAACCAAAGTGACGCAAGTCATGGATTTCGCACGCGCCAATGAACAGCCGCTACAATGCACATTAGAGCGCGACTAACAAAAAAACAAAACGAACCGTATTGAATTGTCCGATTGGGCAGAAAGGCCAAAAATGCTTTCTAGCAATTTAGAACAAACACTGCATAACGCGCTCAGCATTGCCAATGATCGTCAACATGAATTTGCGACGCTAGAACACTTACTTTATGCGTTAACCGAAGACCAAGACGCCATGGCCGTTTTGCGCAGCTGCGGCATTTCAATCACCGATTTGAAAGACCAACTTGCCACATATATGGACAATGAATTTTCCGAACTTGTGAACCCAGAGAGCGAAGAAGCTAAACCAACGACAGCCTTTCAGCGCGTTTTACAGCGCGCCGCGATCCATGTTCAATCATCAGGCCGCGATGAAGTCACCGGCGCAAATGTTTTGGTTGCTTTATTTTCTGAGCGCGAAAGCCATGCGGTTTATTTCCTGCAGGAACAGGACATGACACGCTTTGATGCGGTGAATTACATCTCACATGGCATAGCCAAAGTACCTGGTCAAAGCGACGTTGCAAAAACAATCAAAGGCGCAGATGAAGAAACCCAAGAAGGCGATGAGAGCGTTAAAACAGGGCAAGATGCCTTAAACGCTTATTGCCGCGACCTGAATGAAAAGGCCCGCGAAGGCAAAATTGACAACCTTATTGGCCGCGCCAAAGAAGTTGAACGCACGGTACAGATTTTATGTCGCCGGTCTAAAAACAATCCGCTTTACGTTGGCGATCCTGGTGTAGGCAAAACGGCGATTGCCGAAGGTCTCGCCAAGCGCATTATAGATAAGGACGTGCCTGAAGTTTTGCTCGAAAGCGTAATTTACTCGCTTGATATGGGCGCCCTGCTCGCAGGTACACGTTACCGCGGCGACTTTGAAGAACGCATCAAAGCCGTGTTATCAGAAATTGAGAAAATAGATGATGCCATATTATTTATTGACGAGATTCACACCATTATTGGCGCCGGCGCAACATCTGGCGGCGCGATGGATGCGTCGAACCTGCTTAAGCCTGCGCTTTCCAATGGCGAGCTGCGCTGCATAGGTTCAACCACATATAAAGAATACCGCAATTACTTTGAGAAAGACCGCGCGCTTGTGCGCCGCTTTCAAAAAATTGATGTTAATGAACCAAGCGTTGATGAAGCCATTGATATCCTTAAAGGGCTGCGCAAATATTACGCCGAGCATCACAGCGTAGAATATACCGATGAAGCGATAAAGGCCGCTGTAGAGCTTTCTAACCGTTATATTGGTGAGCGTAAGCTTCCCGATAAAGCGATTGACGTTATTGACGAAGCGGGCGCAGCGCAAAACCTTGTGGCAAAAGACCAACGTAAAAAAATTATTGATGTCGAAGACGTCGAAACCGTGATCGCACAAATTGCACGCATCCCTGCAAAAAGTGTCTCAAAAAGCGACAAAGACGTCCTTTCACGCCTAGAGCGCGACCTCAAAACACTTGTCTTCGACCAAGATGAAGCGATTTCTCGTCTATGCGATTCTATCAAAATGGCGCGCGCCGGCCTACGCGACCCTGAAAAGCCGATTGGCTCTTACCTGTTCTCTGGCCCAACAGGCGTTGGCAAAACGGAAGTTTGTAAACAGCTTGCACACACAATGGGCATCGACTTTATCCGCTTTGATATGTCGGAATATATGGAACGCCACGCCGTATCACGCCTAATTGGCACGCCGCCAGGTTATGTTGGCTTTGAACAAGGTGGGCTTTTAACTGATAAAATCGACCAAACGCCGCACTGCGTCTTACTGCTTGATGAAATTGAAAAAGCGCACCCTGATATTTACAATTTGTTGCTACAAGTTATGGATTACGGCAAGCTGACTGATAATAACGGCAAGACAATCGATTTCCGCAACGTGATTTTGGTCATGACAACGAATGCTGGCGCTAAAGAGCTCTCGAAAACGCCGATTGGCTTTATGAACACCATAGCCGATCAGGACGATTCAGAAGAAATCAAGCGCACATTCTCTCCTGAGTTCCGCAACCGCCTTGATGCGATTGTACCATTTACCGCGCTTTCGCCTGACACCGTCATTCAAATCGTTGATAAGTTCATCATGCAGCTTGAAGCGCAGCTTTCCGACCGCAATGTTGTGATCACGCTGAGCGATGCGGCGCGTCATTACCTTGGCAATAAAGGCTATGACCCCGCCATGGGCGCACGCCCCCTTGCCCGCGTTATACAAGATGATGTGAAAAAAGAGCTCGCCGAAGAATTGCTGTTTGGCAAATTAACCGAAGGCGGCGACGTGATTATTGATGTTGTTGATGATGCTTTATTCTTTGAATACCCAAAACAGCGCCGCATTACAAAGAAAGCCGGCGAAACAAAAACAACAGGCAAAACCAAAGAAAAAGAGAAGACCAGCGCCGCTGATGATAAAAAAACCACGAGCAAGGCTAAACCACGAAAAAAGAACAAAAAAGACGATTAAAGACGCCCTCGACTATCAGATACAAACCATGATTTTATCGTACAAATGCGATATTATTTGCACTGCGTTAAAAGCCGTGTTAAACCCTGTGGCTTGGCGGTATAGAGGCAATAATAATGCACGCTTTACGGCGGCGCATAAAAACTATCTACAAACAATTTAGGTAAAATGCTCTATGAATTTAACCATTGCAAAACATATGCTATAGTAAGCTAGTATGGTTAATCGCGTTGTATAAATTATAAAAAAATATTGAGTATGCAGAACAAACTGAATTTAAAAACCATAATCGGCAAGCCGATACCGTTGCGTGCGCGTTACTTCACAACAAAGAACAACATGCCGCGCCTACGTTATGTGTCACTGCTTAGTGCAGCTGTGCTGTTAACTGGTGTATCCGCATTTAATGGCAAAAACTTAATGGCTGATAACACTTTAGAAATCATCCAAATTTCTGACCAAGCGCATAATGACCGGGCCTACAAGCTTTCTCAACATATCGCGCCGAGCATTATTGACACGCAGACAGACGCGGCTGTAATTGCGCAGCAGCCGCCTGAAAATCTACGCATGGCTTATGCCGATATCCCAGAAAACATTCAAAACGATTTGATGAGCAAAGTTACTTCGATTGGTAAAAGCGCAAATTCAACCATTGATGCGATAAAAGAGCAACTTAAATCAGGCGCGCAAAACGCCGCGAAAGAGCCCCTCCCCGCCGCGCCGAAGAAAATTAGCGTCACCTTGAAAAAAGGCGACACATTAACGGGCTTATTGCGCAAACAAGGCATCGGCGCAAGTGAAGCTTACCGCGCGGTTGATGCGCTTTCAAAAGATTACGACCCGCGCAGTATGAAACCTGGGCTTAAAATCGATATTATGTTTGGCGACGAACGCATTGTAGACGGCGAAAGCTATAAAACCATCGCGATGCTTGATGTACCGTTTGACCAGATAAAATCAGCACGCGTAACGCTGAACGATGACGGTAAATTCACATCAGCGCGCCATGAGAAAGAAATTGTCTACATAGAGAAATCTGGCGCATTTGACGTTGAGGTCTCTTTGTTCGGCTCAGCGCAAAAAGCCGATATTCCCCACAGCGTTGTCGCAGAGGCGATGCGCATTTATTCATGGAATGTCGACTTCCAAAGAGATTTACGCAAAGGCGACCATTTAAAGCTACTCTACCGTGAAGCAACTATTAAAGAAACAGGCGAAGCCGCAGGACAAAAAGAAATTTTATTTGCACAGCTTACCCTGTCAGACCGCGACCTGCCGATTTACCGCATGGAATTTGATGATGGGCGCGTTGATTACTTTCAAGAAGACGGACGCAGCATTCGTAAAGCGCTGATGCGTACGCCTATTAATGGCGGGCGTTTATCTTCTGGCTTTGGTATGCGCAAACACCCTGTGCTTGGTTACGGCAAAATGCATAAAGGCATTGATTTCGCTGCGCCTACAGGCACAAAAATCTATGCTGCAGGTGATGGCGTTATTGAATATATTGGGCGCAATGGCAGCTTTGGCAATTATGTGCGTATTCGCCATAACTCCAAACTTAAGACAGCCTATGCCCATATGAATCGTTTTGAAAAAGGCCTGCATAAAGGTGACCGCGTCCGCCAAGGCGACGTTATTGGCCGCGTCGGCACAACAGGACGTTCAACTGGGGCGCATCTACATTATGAAGTCCATGTTGATGGTCGCCAAATGAACCCAAGATCCGTGAAGCTGCCAACAGGCGAAAAGCTTAAAGGTGAAATGCTGAGTGCGTTTAACAAAACGGTAAAAACATACCAAACACGCTATGCGATGCTGCAAAACCAAATCCGCGTTGCCGATGCATCAAAAGCGCAGAGTGATGGCGACAGCTATAATGAGTAGTCCCCGTTCACTTCATTTAACGACACCATCTCGCGCTTCCAAGCTGATATAAGTTTGACATAACGCACACTCTCTGCTATTAAATGCGAAATAAATAATAGCGAGAGTTTCATATGTATATTTTAGATCAACAAAACTTCATCGATACACGCCGCCAACATATTGGACGCAGCGATATGATGCCTGATGTTTCGATTTCAAGAAAGTCAGATGGCGCTAAACTTACCAATGATTTTGACGCCTCGACCGCAGATGATGTTTATGTGCTGGCGTATAAAGACCGCGAGACAAAACAAGTCAAAACCAAAGATATTAAAATCGTCCCCTTACAGCGCTAAACAGCCTTACTAGCGCAGCTGATCGCCAATTTTGATATAACCGCCATTAAGCGCTGAAGCAAAATCCATTGCTTTGGCATTTTCAGGCTGTAACTTTGTTATTTTGAGATATTCTCGCGCCGTATCTGCGCCGCAGGACACAACACCTTTTTTACTCATCACCATGCCAGCATGGCTTGCATCGAAGGCTGAGTTTTGCTCGGCACCTAGAAATTCAACGGCATGAATTTTTAAACGTTTGCCATTTTGATCCATGCACCACACACCAGGCCAAGGCGTTAAAGCACGCATTTGACGTTCAATAAACGCTGCGCCATTTGACCAATCAATGCGCCCATCATCACGGCTTAGCATTGATGCATAATTTGCCAATGCATCGTCCTGCGCTTCGCTTTCCAAATGTCCCGCTTCCGCCAAAATATCCAGCGCCTTCAACGTTAGTTTCGCGCCTGATGCTGCCAATGAATCATGCAGTGAAGATGCATTTGTTTCATCGGTAATTGGCAAGGATTCTTTTAAAATCATCGCGCCCGTATCCAGCCCCTTATCCATCTGCATAATCGTAATGCCTGTTTCATCATCACCCGCAAGGATCGCACGCTGAATGGGCGCCGCCCCGCGCCAACGCGGCAGCAGTGAACCATGAATATTTAGACAGCCATATTTGGTCGCATTAAGGATTGAGGGCGGAAGCAACAAACCATAAGCCGCAACAATAGCAACATCCACATTAAGGTCTTCAAAAACCTTGACCGCATCAGGCTCTTTTTTAAATGATTTCGGTGTATGAACGGGAATACCATGCAGCTCGGCAAGTAAATGCACGGCTGATTTTTGCACCTTATTGCCACGACCTTTTGGGCGCGGCGGCTGTGAATAAACGGCGACAATGTCATGCGCACTGTCAATCAGCGCACCCAGCGCGACAGCGGCAAAATCAGGTGTACCCATAAAGGCAATGCGGAGTTTTTTTAAAGACATGAAAAGCTTTCCGTTTTAGATGAACGATCTAAGCTTATAACGTTTAGCGCGCCGAATTGGCAAGGTGAAATTTTAGGCCGCGAGGGTTAGACCAGCCTCGCGCACAACATCCTGAATATTTTGCGGCTTGCCGCGTATCTGCAAGGACGTCTGATCGCTTGCGGGCGCAGCGTATTCTTCCGCGTCATAGAAAACGCCTGTCTGCTGCACAGCTAAAGCGCTTGCCAGCACTACGCCATAGGATGCCGCTTGGGCCGCCTTCACCGACCGCCCGCCGCGGCTTATACCATAACCTTGTTCTGAGCAATACCTATTCGCAGCCCCATGCGCTGCCATCGCCGCAGTAAACCCTGTAACGCTTGCAAAATATCCGAAGGTTGCTGCGTTCGAAAGACTTGTCGCCTGCGTCACGGCTTCAATGCTTACCCCCGCAACAGTGCCGAACGTATAGCCCAGTACCATCATCTTGCCCCCACCATATTTTGCACAAAAACCTAGATAATCCATACTCTTTACTCCGCTGTATAAAATGCACGTTCAATTTGCGGCATTAATGCTTTCAGACGCGCAAGCGAAGGCTTAACAAAAGTACCGCCGCAGCCAAAAGTGCCGCCAATCATGCCATCACTATAAGATGCGCCATTTTCTTCAAAAATCTCATGCCAGAAATCACGCTGTTCTTGGTCACCCTTATAATAAGCATACTCGACCGCAGGGCGCACTGCGCTGACAAGCGCTTTTAAGGCTGATTTATTAATAATAATTTGCCCTGCCTCTTCATTGCGGTTACATGCTTCGCCAATCATCATATTACGAAAGGCGGCCGTTTTAAATTCAGCAAAAGGGTGTTTAAGCAGCGCCTTGAGGGCGAAGCCAACATCCAATGTTAAGTCGGGGTTTTTGACATTGAAATCATCAAAGCGTTTATAAGCGCGATAAAGCGGCGATGCACGCCATGATGCTAAATCAAGCAGAACGTCTTTGCCGTTTTTATCAAGAATGTTTAATGTGAATGCAGCCGTTGGGCCGAACGGACCGAAGGTCTTTGATTCAATTTTATACTTCACCATTTCATAAGGCGATGCACTAAGCGCCGCTTCTCTGGTTAAGCTTTTTTTGTTGTTATTTAGGATGGTCAATTCCCGCATAATCATTTCCTCACAATTTATAGATACTCTTTTTCTTTATTATTATGGGTGCATATTTACATAATATTAGAAAAGAGTCAAGTAGATATGTAACGCAGCGTTACAATTAGTGAGTTTATAGGGAATTTACTTTCTTATTTTCACTGACTAATATAAATTCACTGCTCACATTCAAAGCCATATAAATTAGCGTACACACATGACAGACACATCTTTAAATATTGTAATCCTTGCCGCAGGCAAAGGCTCGCGCATGAAGTCCCAAAAACCCAAGGTTCTCCATGAACTTGCGGGACGTCCACTTATTTCATGGCTGATTGAATCAGCGGCGCAATTAAACCCTGAAAAAATCATTGTCGTCACCGCCCCTGACATGGATGATGTCCGTGAAGTGGTTAAGCCGCATAGCAGCGTCATTCAGCATAAAGCCCAAGGCACAGGCGATGCGGTCAAGGCCGCCCTGCCCGCATTAGAGGGCCACAAAGGCGATGTTCTCATATTACTTGGTGATGCGCCCCTACTCGCCCATGATACGATGCAAGACCTTATAGATGCCCGTCATTTGGATAATGCGGGGCTTTCCGTACTTGGCGTTGAGCTTGATGATCCGTATGGTTATGGCCGCCTTGTCCCTGACAAACACGGTAAACTTGCGCGCATTGTTGAACAAAAAGACTGCACAGCAGAAGAAGAAGAATTAAACGTGATTAACACAGGCGCATTTTGCGTTGATGGCGCGCGCCTTAAATCATGGCTTGACCAACTTAATTGCGATAACGCACAAGGCGAATATTACTTCACTGATCTGCCCGCTATTGCCGGCGCGGAAAAAATCAAAACTGAAATTTGTATTAGTTATGATGAAGACGAAGTCGCAGGGATCAATTCACGCGCGCAGCTTGCCCATTTGGAATCTGTTGTGCAGCACGCTTTGCGTCAGCGCGCAATGGATAATGGCGCGACATTGCTTAGCCCTGAGAGCGTTTATTTTTCATGGGACACAGAACTTGGCCAAGATGTTGTGGTTGAACCCAATGTATTTTTTGGCCCCAAGGTTAAAGTCGCAAATAATGTACGCATCAAAGCGTTTTCTCATTTAGAAGACTGCCAAATAGCTGAGGGCGCTGATATTGGCCCTTATGCTCGCCTGCGCCCTGGCGCAGATATTGGCGAAGGCGCGCGCATTGGTAATTTCGTCGAAGTCAAAAAAACCCGCGTGGGCAAAGGCAGCAAAATAAACCATTTAAGCTATGCTGGTGATGGGGAAATTGGCGACGGGGTAAATATCGGCGCAGGAACAATTTTTTGTAATTATGATGGCTATGATAAACACGCGACAATTATTGGTGATGGCGCGTTTATTGGCTCTAACACCACAATCGTTGCTCCGGCCAAAATTGGCGCAAACGCATTAATCGCAGCCGGCAGCGTTGTTACCAAAGAAGCACCCAATGACGCGCTTTATGTGACGCGCATGAAACCAATGATTAAAGAAGGCTGGGTTACTAGTTTTCAAGCAAAAAAGACAAAGAAATAGGATCGATTAATATGTGTGGAATTATTGGCATTATTGCAAAGCAGTCAGCAGCCCCTTCATTGGTTGAAGGCCTTAAGCGCCTTGAATATCGTGGCTATGACAGCGCAGGTATTGCGACAATCGAAAACGGCAAGATTGAACGTTGCCGCGCCAAAGGCAAGCTTATCAACCTTGAAGAAAAGCTAAAAGGCGAAACCTTTTCAGGGCACGTTGGCATAGGCCACACACGATGGGCAACGCATGGCATTCCGAACGAGGAAAACGCCCACCCCCACGCCACAGATAAAGTCGCCGTTGTTCATAATGGCATTATTGAGAATTACCGCGAAATTAAAGATGAGCTTAGCGAAAGCCAAGTCCATTTTGAAAGCGAAACCGATACTGAAGTCATCGTTCATCTCATCAGCAGCTATTTAACGCAAGGCCTTGCCCCCAAAGAGGCTGCTTTTAAAGCCCTTGACCGCTTAGAAGGCGCATATTCTCTCGCCATTATTTTTGCGGGCGAGGAAGAATTAATGATCGGCGCACGTCATGGGACGCCGCTTGCCATTGGTTACGGCGACGGTGAAATGTTTATCGCTTCAGATTCTTACGCCCTTGCGCCGCTAACCAAAAAGATCAGCTTTTTAGAAGATGGCGACCGCACAATTGTTACCCGCGCTGGCGTCACCGTCTATGATAATGATAATAACCCCGTTGAGCGCCCTGTGCGCATTACCGCGCAATCTGGCGCGACAACGGGCAAGGGCGAATACCGCCATTTCATGCTCAAAGAAATTTACGAACAGCCCGCCGTGATTGGCGATACGCTCAACAGCTTTGTTCACCCCTCAACAGGCCATATTACGCTGCCTGATGATATTGTCGAAACATTACACAAAAGCCCGCGCATTACATTAGTGGCCTGTGGCACGGCGTTTTACGCCTGTATGGTTGCCAAATATTGGTTTGAACAATTTGCGCGCATCCCGTGTGAAATTGATGTCGCCTCAGAGTTCCGCTACCGCGAAGCGCCCATGCCTGAAGGCGGCGTGGCGATTTTTGTTTCTCAATCTGGTGAAACGCTCGATACGCTTGAAGCATTGCGTTACTGTAGGCGCCAAGACCAAAAGATACTGTCTATCGTCAACACGATTGAAAGCACGATTGAGCGCGAAAGTGACTTTGTGCTGCACACATTGGCAGGGCCAGAAATTGGCGTAGCTTCAACCAAAGCTTTTACCACGCAGCTGACCACTCTTGCCTGCCTCGCCCTCGCCCTTGGCGTGAAGCGCGGCAAAATAGATGCCGCGCAAGAACAAGAAATTGCCGATGCATTACGCAGCATCCCAACAGAGGCAGCCAACATCCTTAACCATGATGATGAAATCCGCAACATCGCCAAAGAGCTGATTGATGCGAAAGATATGCTCTATATCGGGCGCGGGCTTCTCTATCCACTTGCGCTTGAAGGCGCATTAAAAATGAAAGAAATTTCATATATCCACGCCGAGGGATACGCCGCAGGTGAAATGAAACACGGCCCCATCGCCCTGATTGACGAAAACATGCCGATTTGCGTCCTCGCGCCCAATGATGCGCTATACGAAAAAACAGCATCCAATGTGCGCGAAACAACCGCGCGCGGCGGGCAGGTGTTATTATTCTCTGACGCGGCAGGCTGCGAAGCGCTCAAAGACCAAAGCAAATGGACAGTGACATTAGGCGATATCCACCCTTACATCTCGCCCATACTCTACTCCCTGCCGATGCAAATGCTGTCTTACCATGTTGCCGTCCTTAAAGGCACCGATGTTGACCAGCCGCGCAATCTCGCAAAATCGGTGACGGTAGAATAATGGTAGGTAAATTCATCACCACGGACACACCGATACATGACGCGACCTTAAATGTGCTTGCGCATTTACCGACTGCAAGCTTTGATGCGGTAGTTGATGATGGTGTTTGGGCAAAACTAGCGGATGCGGATTTCATGCGTATTGCGGCGTTATTGGCGCAAAAAAGTTATGATGAGGGTGGCTGCCCGATTGGCGGCGTGATCATTGACAATCAATCACGTAAGATTATCGGTAAGGGTCATAATACCCTCGTCCAAGAAGACCATCCTTATAATCACGGCGAAACATCTGCTATTCGCGATGCAGGGCGCGCCGATTTTAGCCGCTGCACAATTTTCACAACGCTTAGTCCGTGTGATGTTTGCGCGGCGCTGATTTACATGCGTCAATTTAGCCGCGTGGTCGTGGGCGACATCACCAATGCCGTCGGCAATGAAGATATGCTACGCGATAAAGGCGTAATGGTAGATATATTAGAAGATACGCACACCATTGCACTTTATAAAAAATATCGCACCGAGAAGCCAGAGCTTGATTTAGAAGACTGGAAAGGCAAAGCCGCGCTATAAAAAATCAGCCTTGCTTTTCGCCTGCATTGCTTTTATTTATAGCCCGAGTTTTTAATCTATAGGGCGAAAAATGCAAAACTTCAAAACCATAGCCGCATTACGGGCATTTCAGAAAAGCTGTAAAGATAAAAGCGAAACGCTCGCCCTTGTCCCCACTATGGGCGCGCTGCATGATGGGCATTTGTCGCTTGTGAAGCTTGCGCAGCAAAAAGCTGACCATGTAATTGTATCTATTTTTGTCAATCCAACGCAATTTGCCCCGCATGAAGATTTTGATGCCTATCCGCGCGTCGAAGATGCTGACGCAGCAAAGCTTGCACCGCTGGGCATAGCAGGTCTATTTACGCCACGCGTTGCTGAAATGTATCCTGAGGGCTTTGCCTGCAATCTTTCTATCACTAGCGCTTTAACCAATTGCCTTTGCGGCGCCGCGCGACCGTCGCATTTTGATGGTGTGGCGATAATCGTTAGTAAGTTATTATTACAAAGCCGCGCTGATATCGCTGTTTTTGGGGAAAAAGATTGGCAGCAATTACAGGTTATTCGCCGCGTCAATGCTGATTTGAATATTGATTGCGAAATTATCGGCGCCCCGATTTGCCGTGATGGGGAGAGCGGCCTTGCTCTCTCATCGCGCAATGCCTATTTAAGTGACGCAGAGCGTAAATCAGCGGGGCAGTTAAATGTTATCCTTGCCGCCTTTGCTGGCGATATACGCGCGGGACGCGACATTGATGCCGCGCAAAGCGAAGCGAAAGACAAAATCAGCGCCGCTGGGTTCGGACAAATTGATTACTTGGAATGCCGCACAGCGCAAAGCCTAGAGCGCGTGACAATTTTCAACCCAAAACAAGCTTGCCGCGTTTTCGTCGCGGCAAAAATAGGCAGCGCAAGGCTGATTGATAATATGGCGGTTTAGGTCGCTTAATAAGGCCCTAACGTTTGACCAAACGGAACATCATCATATATTCACGCATAAATTTTACTAGCTCCATTGGGTTTTTGATGTAACGGTCACCGCCTGCCGTGTAAGGGAAAAATTCATCACAATTAAGGCGGTTAATCGCAATATCAAACCCTGCCTTATCAAAGCTGGTCGCAATGTCATTAAGCGAATAATTTTGCGGCGGCACCGGTGAAAATTCACTGACCACACTATACCAGCGCGGCCATAATGGGTTTTCTGCATATTCGCCAATCACCAAATAGTAAACGCCGCCCGGCTTTAATGCATCGTATATTTCACGGGCATGGGCATCCATATCAGGCAGCAAATAGACAACTTCATGCGAAAAGGCAAAATCAAAGCTGCCGTGATGAGCTGGGATTTCATCATTATGCGCGTATGAAATGGGGCGCGTTCCCTTTTGGGCATTGGCGTAAGCAACGCTATCACAGGCAATATCAACGCCGATCGCCTCTTTAAACGGTTTAGCATCATATAACATACGCAAGAAACCACCGCGATTACAGCCAAAATCAAGGATTTTTGCATCTTTTAGGCTCGGCTCAACAATTTGGCTGACCATTGCGCGCCAAGATGGGCCGTGGCCTTCTTGCATATATTCTTCACCGACAAGGTCGTCCCATGTTTTTACTTTTACTGCGCTCATTATATTTGTCCTTATATATTTAAATCTGTATTAAAAACCGCTTTTAGAATTTTTGCCCCAACGGGGTTAAGCTGACGCGGCGATACATATTTTTTTCCATCTTTTCAGGCAGCGCGCCAAAGGTAGTGGCAGAGGTAAAAATATGTTCAGGCAATTGATTATCTAGGTTTAATGACAATATGCCGCCATCGCTATTAACGGCTGCATTAAACTTGTCTTTAAGCTCACTCAGTTCATAACCGCCGCTGAGAAGCTGTTTAATATATGGCGGCAGGTTTTCATTTAAATCAGCGCCATACTCTGCCGTCATTAATTTTTGCGAGACCCACGCCACGTTATCAGCGCTGATTTGCGGCAAATTCGCGCGGCCTTGCACAATGTCCTTATCAAAGGGGAAGCCATCAGCCGCAGCTTCTTCGATGACTAATTTTTTAACGTCTGGCAATTTATAGACTTCGCAGGCGGTTGTAATGCCGGGATTGACCTGAAAATAGGTCATATCCTTGCCCGTCAAAGCACGACCTTCAATATAGAACGTTCGCCACGCCAGTTCATTCATATATTTATCCGCGGCATCGGCAAGTAAGCCATATGTCGCGCGGCTTGATGCTAAGGCCGAGAGGGAGACAATCCGCAAATCATCGACCTGACGGTTAAGCAGCATATCATATGACATTGCCGCCATGTTATAGACGAAACGCAGGCGCTTATTCGCCGCCCCCTCAACCGTGCTAACGTCTTCTTGATCCATCGTTTTAAACGGAATGCCGCCTTGCTGGGCAAAGGATTGATACAGGCCAAGTCCGACGGATTTTATCGGCGCGTCCTTGGCAAAAGTTGCAAGCCCATCATAAATTTCATGAACAATTTCAGGGCGGCCTAAATCACCATCCAGAATTTGAATGCGGTTATCTGGCACATGTTTAAACACATCTGCCGCAATCGCGCTGTCTTTTACATGAAGGATTACGCGGCAGCCTTTATCAAGCAGGCGCTCGGCAATCGCGCTGGTATTATTCAACAAGTATTTCTTATCTTGCGGCGCGTAGCGACTAAAGCTGTGGGTCGCAAATTCGCCGTGCAATGCTTGATCATAAGCGGTAAATGATGCGCCCGTGACAATGTAAACTGGCTTTGCGCCTTTGGCGTTAGGATCTTGCGTCCAAGACGATAATTTTGCGCCGAAGCTTTTATCAATAAACGCTTGAAGCTGCGCTTTTTTCTGCATATCTGTCATTTGACCCTACCAATATAATGTGCCGAAAGGCGTAATTTGTCGCATTGCTACTTTTGACAAAGCGTCATTACGTTGTTGTTTTTCAGCCTCTACACGCTGATTTTTTACGTTTTTAAGCGGCGCATCGTCTTCTAACTTGTCTGCCTCGGCTACTCTTTTAAAGAATTTTGAAATACACATAACGCCCCCTTTGAAACAATCCATTGCGAATGAGAATGATTCTTAGTTAATAACCCTCCTTTCGTCAAGGTGTAAATGAGAATTATTTGCAACTGGCGTGAATATGTTGCAAATGGCGTTGTAATTATTGGGTTTTACATGGTATAGTTTCGGTCAATATAACGATCAACTTCACCGCTATATCAGCGCAATTTAAAAGGCCCCCATCATGTCACTCGAATCGATCACCGAAAAAATCCGTCAAAAAATTTCTATGGCGCATGGCATAGATGCCAGCATTAAATTTGACTTCGGCGATGATGGTGTGATTTTTATTGATGCAAACCAAAGCCCCGCGAGCGTCAGCCACGATGACGATGATGCGGACACCACGTTTAGCTGCTCGCTTGATGTTTTTGAAAAGATTGTCAGCGGTGAACAAGACCCAAACATTGCCTTTATGATGGGCAAAATCAAAATACGCGGCAATATGGGCTTGGCGCTGAAACTCAATTCAATATTAGAAGATTAATTAAGGCTTCGGTTTTAGGCTTGGCTGCTTGGCGGCACGCTTCGGCGCGGCATCCTCACCATAATTATACAGCCCCTTATCAGCGATAAGCTGCGCGACATCGGCGTTTAACCCCATAGTATCGGGCTGTTTTTGCGCAAGATTGGCACGAATAACCGTTGATGATAATTCGACAACAGGGGACTGCACCAAATAAAAACCACGATCCTCTTTAAAAGAGACTTCATCGTCATGCATGGTTAAGTTAAGCTGCGATGCTTTAATTGCCTTGGCATTTTTTACGGCTGTAATTTCTTCATCTGATTGGGTACGGTTCATAACCATGATTAAGTGGTTGGCGACCATATCTTCCCAGCCGCCCCATTCATGAAATGTTGTGATGTTATCAGAGCCCATCATCCAGACAAATTCATGGTTTGGGTAATCAGCGCGCAGACGTTTTAAGGTTTCGGAAGTCTCGATAAAGTCTTGCCCTTCATCTAAATAGCTTTGCTCAATATCCGTAACTTTAAGCCACGGCAAATGCGCGGTCATCAGCTCTGACATTTTTTTGCGGTGAGACAGGTCAGCATAGATGCTTGGATCTTTGTAAGGGTTGCGCGGGGCAACCATCATCCACACGCCATCACAGCCAAGCGCTTCATGCGCCTTTTGCGCGATGTGCAAATGCCCTTCATGCGGAGGGTTGAAAGAACCACCAAATAATACGATGCGCTGCTTTTCAGCCGCACGCTCAAAGCTTTGTTTCGCCATGCTGCTTATGCTTTCTGTATTTTACTTTAAACCTTACCCTGCCATATGTAGAAAAATTTAGAGATTATGTCCAGTTTTTTATTTGACATAGCACATGGAACTTCCTATAACTCAGAGCTATAATAATAAAATTATGGATCTGCAATGAAAGTCATACTCGGCAGCGCCGTTGCCACAGGGATAAGAGACGCATTTAACGCCGCCGCTGATGCGGGGGACTTCAGCCTGCTGGGCGCGAGCCTTGCGACCTTCCCAAGCTCTGAATCTTTTGCTGAAGTCATTTTAGACGAGCAAACGCTGCACGCTGATGAGATTAAGGACCAGAATGTCACCATCGTTCAATCGATGCGTGAACCGATCGACATTAGCGCCATGCAATTAATTTTCGCGATTAAGAATATCAAAGAGCTTGGCGCGAAAAATATCATCGCCGCAGTGCCTTTCATGCCTTATAACCGCCAAGATCGTGCTTTTGACGGCAGATTATGCTCTATTGGTTCAAAATATTACGCTGAAATGCTAAAAAATGCGGGCGCGACACATATTATCAGCTCTGAAATGCACTCAAAAGCATCAGAAGGCTTTTACAATGATGTTTTTGGTAAAGAAAACGTAGTTTTACTTAAGAATTCCGCAATTTTTGCGGCAGATGCGCGCGAAAATGATAATGCGAGTGCTATTATTGGCGCGCCAGATGGCGCAGACAAACCAAAAGACGCAGGCCAGCGCCGCGCAGCCGATTTGCGCCGCACATTAAAACTCAGCGAAACATTTAAAATTTGGAAAGCGCACCAAGACGGCGACGTTAATGCGACCAAAATATCCAAGTTTGATGGCAAAGTGAAAAACAAAGACTGCGTGATTATTGATGATTTAACAGATAGCGGCGGCACATTAGTTAACGCAGCGACATTGTTAAAACAAAAAGGCGCAAAAAGCGTCACCTGCTATTTAAGCCACGGCGTTTTGGTAGGTAATGCGGCTGAAAAACTACTTAGCACACAAAGCGCCCTTGATGATAAAGTCGCAATTGACCGCCTTGCCATTATCAACAGTATCCCCAGTGTTGCCGATAAACGCGCCGCCTTAATTAAATCCTGCGCGAGCGATGGGGCGCTAGATACAAAATGCCCTGACGTAGAGGCGCGCTTTAACGTTATTAACTGCGGCCCACAATATGTTGAAGCCGTAAAAAAACTGAATTTAAAATTATAATATTCATTTGAATACATTAGGAGAAGATGATGCCTTATACAGGACGTGAAAATTACCCTTATTACCAAGAGGAACTTGCAAGCCCTTCTGCCCTCTGGTCAGATTTATACGCGCTCACAATGGCGCAGGCACTATGGGAAGATGGCCGCCATAATGCGCAGGCAACATTTCACGGCTTCATCCGCACCGCGCCTTATGATGGACAGTATTTGCTGACCGCAGGTCAAAACATCGTCCTTGAATGGATGGATAAAAACTGGAAGTTTGACGAGGCAGATATATACACGCTGGCTAAGAAAACAATTACAGGCCCCGACGGTAAAGAGCACAAACTCTTTAAGCCTGAATTTTTAGAAATGCTGAAAAATTCGCAATTAGACCTGACGATTGACGCAATGCCAGAAGGCGAACTTGCCTTCCCCGCAGAGCCTATTTTCCGCGTTAACGGCCCATTATGGCAGGGACTAATGGTTGAAGCCGCGATTTTGAATACTGTAAACTCACAGTCAAACTTCGCGACATATGCATCCCATTTAAAAACAGCCGCAGGCGGCGCGCCTGTACTTGAATTTGGTCTTCGCCGCGCACAGGCCGTTGGCGGCCTATCATCAACGCGCGGTGCATTTGTTGGCGGCGCCGATATATCCTCAAATGTCTGGGCGGAGCGCTGCTATGACATTCCGACAAAAGGCACAATGGCACATGCGTTCATTATGTGTTACGAAGACGAGCTCACCGCATTTAAAGCATGGGCAAAAGGCATGCCTTATAACGGCATATTCCTCGTCGATACATATGACACGCTGCATGGCGTTGAAAATGCGATTAATGTGTGCAAAGAAAACGGCCTGCATTTATCAGGCATTCGCCTTGATTCTGGTGATTTGTCGTATCTATCCAAAGAAGCACGTAAGTTATTAGACGCAGCAGGTTTCGGCGAAGCAAAAATCACCGCATCAAACGATTTAGACCGCGCGACGATCAATGCCCTTAAACAAGATGGCGCAAAAATTGATTATTGGACAGTCGGCACAGCTTTGGTCACAGCCAAAGAACAGCCCGGCCTTGGCGGCGTTTACAAAATCGGCGCTGTGTTTGATGAAAAAATCACAGCCAAAGAAGTTGATGCGATGCGCGACGCGGTACGTGAAGGCAAGAAATCTCCTGATGAAATTCGTCAGCACGCACGCGAGCTAATGAAACTGTCTGGCGATGCGATTAAGATGAGCTATCCGGGTGAACTTGATGTTGTGCGCTACCTGAAAAGCGGCGAGAACGGGCAGCTTTATTTTGATGGCGGGACAATTTTGTCAAACTGGCAAGAAGACCCGATTAAATATAAAGATCCGAAAGATGAGTTCTCTGGCATTTTAACGCGCGATATTACATCCATTCAGCGCGATAACCACACCATGTCAAAAGACTTTGAAAAAGGCACGCAAGCATACCACCCGCTGCAACGTGCCTTCACCAAGGGCAAATTAGTTGGCAATATTGAAACCGTACATCAAGGACGTGAACGTGGCCTACAGCGCATGGCAATGTTAGAAGAAAGCCACAAGCGTCAGCTTAACCCACATAGATACGTGGTTGGCGCAGAAGAAGAGCTAAACGACCGCCAAGCAAAAATGGCACGCAAATTACGCAACACATCAAGCGTTGCCAAAGCGCAGCTTGGTTAATATATAAAAATTTATATTTATTGTTTGAGGAGAATTAAAATGAACACAACATGGACTGCAACAGATAACGTTGCATTATTAAACGTCGACCCACAGGATACATTTTGCCCTGGCGGCGCATTAGCCGTTACTGATGGCGACCAAATCATTCCTGTGTTAAACAGCCTGCGTGAGCATTTCAACAAAGTCTACTGGTCACAGGATTTTCACCCTGATAACCATATTTCTTTTGCTTCGACACATGGCGCTGAGCCGTTTTCACTAAAGAAAGTTGCCTATGGCGATCAAGTCATGTGGCCTGAACACGCCAAACAAAGCGCAAGCGATGGCACAGGGGCACAGTTCCACAAAGACCTCGTTTTCAAAGCATCAGACAAAATCATTCAAAAAGGCACAAATAAAGACATTGATTCTTATTCTGCGTTTTTAGAAAATGATAAAAAAACACCGCCGCGTTTTGACAATGGCAATTCCCTTTCTGCTGAGCTGCGCGCTGACGGCGTTGATACGCTTGTTATTACCGGCCTCGCGCTTGATTATTGCGCAGGGGACACCGCGCTTGATGCGCTAAGCGAAAAGTTTAATGTGATTGTTGTTGAAGATGCCACGCGCTCTATCACCCCTGAAGGCCGCCTTGCGAAGATCGCACAGATTGTTGATGCAGGCGGCATTGTGCTAACAAGCGCCGCATTACAGAAAAACCCGCAGCTTATCTGCGCGTAAGTTTAAACGATTTATAATTTCACAAAGGCCGCGAGATGAAAATTTTGCGGCCTTTTTATCCGCGCTACGCCTTCTGGCGGATCATAAAAATCAGATAAAAAGCGGCGAGCACACCCGCCATTGTAAACCAAAAAACCGCATATGATTTATGCTTATTGCGCAGTTCAGGTTTGGCACTGCGCCCTTGGATAATATTTGAAAGCAATAAATGTGCATCCGCATCAAACAAATAAAGCGGCGCGTCTTTATCATCCTCATCACGCTTACGTAGCATGGCGGTAAAGTCAAACTCCTGTCCGTCAAAAGCACGCAGCTTGTCAATGGCACTTTGTTTTTGCTCGTAATATATCCAGCCAAGGTTTATCCGCGCAGGCAACGTATCATCAAGCAGAATACCCGCGCGAATAATATAGGCCGGCACGCCATCATGGGGGGATGAGGGCATAAATTCTATATTTTCTGCGCTTTGTAGCCGCCCCGATATAATGCCGCGGTAAAAACTATTCGGCGCAAGCCCCTCATGGATTTCAGCAATATGCTGCGCTGTAATCGGGAAACGCTCAGGGTCTTTGGCATATTCGCGCTCAAGCGAGGCTTGCAAACTATTTTTCCATGCAAGACGCTCAACTTGCCAAAAACCAAGCTTTAGCAGGATCATAATCCCGATAATCGTAAATAAGCCTGCGAGGATTGATTTTGCGTGCATGAAATTGCCCTTAAATACTTGTGAATCTGTACCCATGCCACTATAGACCAGAAGAATTTAAACTTCTAAACTTAAATCAATCATAGCATTTTCTTTTCACGCAGCTCAGACAAGGACGTTAAACCATGAAACAATATTTAGAGCTTTGCCAGCGCATTGTCGATGAAGGCCAGTGGGTCGAAAACGCGCGCACAGGCATTCGCTGCCTGACCGTGATAAATGCTGACCTTGAATATGATGTCGCCAATAATAAATTCCCGCTTATCACCACGCGCAAAAGCTTTTATAAAGCCGCGATTGCCGAATTGCTGGGCTATCTGCGCGGCTATGATAATGCGGCGGACTTCCGCGATATTGGCTGCAAAACATGGGATGCCAATGCCAATTTAAACGCCGCATGGCTTGCCAACCCGCACCGCAAGGGTGAAGATGATATGGGGCGCGTTTACGGCGTACAGGGGCGCTCATGGGCGAAGCCTGATGGCAGCCACCTCGACCAATTAAAAAAGGTGATTGATAATTTAAGCAACGGCATTGATGATCGCGGGGAGATTGTCACATTTTACAACCCCGGCGAATTTGACATGGGTTGCTTGCGCCCATGTATGCATACGCACACATTCTCTTTGCTTGGTGACACATTATCGCTGACCAGTTATCAGCGCAGCTGTGATGTCCCGCTTGGTCTGAATTTCAACCAAATTCAGTGCTTTGTTTTGCTCGCCTTAGTCGCGCAGATCACAGGGCACAAAGCGGGCAAGGCCTATCACAAAATCGTCAATGCACATATTTATGAGAACCAATTAGAACAAATGCGTGATGTGCAGCTAAAGCGCGAGCCATTCCCTTCACCGCAGCTGACTATTAATCCAGAGATCAAATCGCTTCAAGATATTGAAACATGGGTCAGTACCAAAGACTTTACACTAAGCGGCTACCAAAGCCACGAAGCCATTAAATACCCCTTTGCGGTATAGGTAAAAAGGATCAACACCACCATGGGCATTTGTTCACTTATCGCCGCCGTGGCTGATAACGGCGTTATCGGCAAAGATAATGATTTGATCTGGTATATCCCTGAGGATTTGAAGTATTTCAAAGACACCACATCAGGTAAACCTGTCGTCATGGGGCGCAAAACATTTGAGTCCATCGTGGAGCGTATCGGAAAACCGCTACCCAAGCGCCGCAATGTCATCATCACTCGCCAAGCCGATTACGAAGGCCTTGGCGCAGATGTCGTCAGCGATGTGAATAGCGGCATATTTACCGCCAAGCAACATGCCGATGGTGAATTTTTCATCCTTGGCGGCGCGCAGATATATGCAGAAACCATTGATTTATGTGATCGCCTCTATATTACAGAGGTGCATCAATCTTACGAGGGCGATAGCCACTTCCCAGAAATAGATAAAACACTCTGGAAAGAAATCAGTCGCAAAAACAATAAAGGGGATGCCAGTAAAGCCATCCCCGATTATAGTTTTGTGATTTATGAACGCCGTTAAGCCCTAATGCATGCGCGGTAAATTCTCTTTAATGACATCAGGACAATCGCTAAAGAAGCCGTCAACGCCTAAATTAACAAGGCGGCGGGCGAGCATTGGGTCGTTTACGGTGTAGCAAAGCAGCGGAAGCTCAAAATCGAGCAAGGCTTCAACGGCGCTGGCTTCGGTTTCAGAATCAAAGTTAATGGTTTTTGGCGTGAAAAACTCCACGAGATCGGCAAGGTTCTCTGGCATTTCTTTTTCAAGCAGCAAACCGCGCGCCCAATCGCCAGCCATATCACAGGCAACTTCTAACGAGACATGCGAAAAACTTGAAATCAGCAGGCGGTCATGCGCATCCCAACTTGCCGCGAGCAAATCGAGGGCGACTTCGGCGGTTTCTTTTTCGCGCCCTGGGCATGGTTTAATCTCCATATTAAAGCCAAGATCACGTTCATAAATAACGTCTAAGGCTTCTTCTAATGTCGGAATTTTTACGCCGGCGAAGCTATCGGCATACCAACTGCCCGCTTCTAATTGCTTAATATCGTCATAAAGCATGTCTGCAACGGGGCCTGAGCCGTTCGTTGTGCGCTCCAATGTGTCATCATGAAAAATGATTGGCACCTCGTCCTTGGTCAGTTTCACATCAAGTTCAACCCATTTAATGCCTAAGTCAGCAGCAGTATGGATCGATTCTAATGTATTTTCTGGCGCATATGATTTTGCGCCGCGATGACCAATAACCCTAGGAAGACGTAAAGACATTTGTAACCTTTATATTATATATTTAAATGCTATCGCCCCTTATAGCGCAACGTGCGCAGGGTGTCACTAGCAAATATTTTCGCCTAAGGAAATCCATATTAAGGAAATTTAAAGAAGTTTTCTATATCATGCAAATGTGAGTGAAAAAAATATTCTCGTGTGTGGAGAAAGAACAATGCGTAATCTATCATTAGCCGCCGCTATGGAGGCTTTCGTAACAAAACCAGAGCTTTTGGACGTTAATGTAAAACAGCGTTCCGAAAAGACGCGTGAAAAAGACAAATCAGGCAGTGACCTTCCTGGCCGTCTTGACCGCGTATCACAGGAGCTTTCCTTATATATTTCAGTAGATCCGATTTTAGCGAGCCTACATAAAGAATATTTAGATGCCTGCGGTTTATTAGATGGTCTCGCGGCAAAAAACAACCCTGATTACAGCCCGATGGCAACTGTGGCCAGCGACCGCGTCGAGAGCGCCCATAGCGCCTTTAGCGCTAGGCTGATTGAGCTGCGCAGTGATGAAACAACAAGCGCCATGGTTGAAATGAAGCGCCATAGACTTCTTCTTGAAGAAATGGAAGAGCGTAAAATTGCGCGCCGTATGAAAGAAGAAAAAGCGTATTTATACAAAAAAGATGTTGATGCGACGAAAGAGAAAAAAGCAAAGCGTGAAAAGACATTCGCCATTGATATGTTTATGGCTTACATGATGATGAGCTGGACGATGCACGCGCAAAGTCGCCGTGAACTTAAATATGCTTTCGAAGATGCCTTTATTGGCCAAGTTTCGCGCCAAAAAACAGGCACGGCAGGCTAAAAAACTTAAAGAGAGATAAGATAAACGCCTAGTAGACAGCATAAAAACTGCGGCTAGGCGTTTACTATGAAGGCACGTAAATTTGAACGCCATGCGCTGCGCTACGGATACGCACATAATGGTTTTGCATATCGGCGCAATATTGTTCTTTTAGCATTTCATATTTTTTAATATCCAAAATACTATCGCCCATGCCGAACTGCGCTAAATAGCTTTGCAGATACGCCGCTTCTTCAGGTTTACTGCGCAGCACGTTATCATTATGCGCTTTATGCTCTTTGCGCGTCGTTAGTGCAAAATATGGGTTATATTCAGCCCTTGGCCCTAAAGGCGTTTGGCATTCAATAATTTCGTCTTCCCCAAGCCCTTGGCGCGGCATGGTAAATTCATCGGTTAGTAAAGATAGCGCAAGGACTTCGCCACCCATAGCCTTTAAACGCTGGGCGAGCCCATGTTCAGGCGCATTATCTGTCATATCACCATTAATATGCGCTTTACCGCAAAATTGCACACTCAACCCCGCCTGACATGCCTGAGCGCGCTGCTGTAACATGGTTGCCATATGGGCATTACGTATTTTCATGCCCTCCGGCGATGCGATGTGAAACAGGCCATCTGGGTCTTCGCCACAAAGCGCTATCGCCGAGCGCGCTTTAGGGTCAGCGCATTCAATAATTTCATCGCAATCATAAGAAATATCGCTGCTGATAAAAGACATATCATCACCATTGGCAAAAGATTGCAGTACATAATGCGCTAAACTTTTATGTGCGAAATATGCGGCGGGGTTTTCGGCTTGATAAAAACGCAACTTCAAACTCAGCGCTGTTTTCTGATCGGCCTGCAATAGCCCATTCACAATCGTAGGGTTATCGAGATAGGAACGGTCTGGGTTATAAAACCGCGCTAATAAATCATAAGGCTGCTCATAAGCCACGCTGATGTGACGGCCCATTGTCTTTAAAGAATCGAGGAGCAATATGTGGTGCAGGTAATGCTGTAAGCTTTCATGGTCTTCGCCAACAAGAAGATAAAGCGGTGCATCTCCCTTACCTTGCGCATCCATGGTGGCGCGTTTCGCCGCGATTTTGTCATGCGCGCGCGCAACGCTCTGCATAATCGCCTTCGCCGCGGGGGCAATATTTTGCTCATCAGCATTTAGCGCAGCTTTAGGCAAGCCGGCAGCTTGATGCTGGGCGTTATTTACGTTTGAAGATGCATTATAATCTTCTTTAATCGGCTTATCCCCCTTCGAGATTTGCTCTTTTTTTATTTTACATACTTTCGTCAAGCAAGCTTATACACTATTTATTTTTCATATACTAGGGGTTTTTCATTATTTGGCGTGCCTTGCGGTTAATATCATCGATATCAACTTCGGCGATCCAGCCCTTTTTTATATACGGATCAATGCGTTGGTACTGATCCAAAGCGGCGCGTCTAAAGCCGTCATGTTCATACCATTTTTGTACGGGATGTGCGTAGCCATTCACCCCGACATGCATCGCAAATATTTCAGGCCACTGCGCCTTTAAGGTCATTAGAAAACGCCGTGAGGCCTTAATGTTACCAAAAGAAATAATGCTCTGCGCATCTTTAAGCGCGGCGTGCTGGTTAAAAGCGGCCTTGCAGTTTAAAACATTTTGCTGTGTGTTCGAGGCTGTATTCTCAAGTAAAATACGGCTTTGCGGCACGCCGCGCGCCATTAAAAACTTTTCTATGCGCTCTGCTTCGGTTTCGTAAATATTATCTAAAGGGTCATCAGGCTCGCAATACACCCCGCCACTTACCGCAATATAAGGGAAATAGCCTAAATGATAATAATTTGCCGCTTCATTTGCGAGATTGCGGCAAATTGTCTTATTGCCAAAGATCATCGCCGCATCGGCGCGGGCAAGCGCCGTTTTCTCAATCAGCAAATATTGGCCGATTTTATTAAAGTCCTGTATATTTTTTGACATTATTTTCCCCTGCATTCTCGGCCTTTTCTCAAGGCGCTCTTTTTGAACAAAGACTCAACTTTTATAGAGTCCTTACAAAAAGGTCAATGCAGCTTATAGATTATTGCGGCGCTTCTTCTTGAGAATTTTGCGGCTCAGAATCCTGCGGCGTAGAATCTGGCGCAGCAGGGTTTTGGACAGCGGCGTTTGCTGGTGCATTGTTTTTAGGGACGGTAAATTCTGAAGCGGCTTCGTTTGCGATTTCTTCGTCAAACATTTGTAGAAATTCTTCAGGGCGGGTATCACGCTCCATAGGCATATATAAGCGGCGACCAATGACGAAAGACGGCACATAATGCGCACCAACTTCTATGGCGAGCTTCTGATTATACTCAATCGCCTCACCAATTTCCACTTGGTCACTCATACGCAGCATGTCTATGACTGGCAAGCCTGCTGTATCAAGAACATCAATTGCGCGATCAACATCCATTTTGCCTTGCGTAGCGAAAATTGTCTTGTGAAATGCGGGGAACACGCCCATGCGCGCAGCTGCCATTGCGAGCTTTGCCATTGCAAAAGAATCCTCCCCCATAAACGGCACAGGGCGAATAACAACGCGAACATCATCGCGCGCTTCCATCGCTTCATGCAAAGTAGTTTCTTCAATTACGCAATAGGGGCAGTTATAGTCATAGAATACGACCACGCGCAAAGCGGAGTTTTCATCGCCCATAATCGTCAGCGCAGTATCGGTATCAAAAATATCCGCTAATTCGCCATCATGCAGCACTTTCTTCGCAAAGCCTTCTTTATCAACCTCGATAGGGACAAACTTTTCTTGTTTACCTTTTTGGTATTGCGGCAAAACAAAGAAATAGCCAAACCCCACCAAAGAGATAATTGCGCAAATAATGAATGTTGTCAGAAAGTAGCGCATGTAAAGCCCCCTAAAGCTTTGTTTATTGTTGCGAGGTGATCATCGGCTTCATGCTTTCGAACGGAATATAGCCCGGCACAAATTCGTCACCAATGATAAAGGCCGGCGTACCTGATATACCTAGGCCATCAGCAAGTTCGCGGTTACGCAAAAGCAAGGCTGCGACCTCTTTGCCATTGGCATCAGCTTTTAACTTTTCAAAATCCATACCTAATTCATCAGAAATTGTTTTGAACAAAGCTTCGCTTTTTGCGCCATTTTTTTCAAATAGAGCGATGTGGAAATCAAAATACTTGCCTTGCATATCTGCCGCCAAAGCAAATTTCGCCGCTTCGCGTGAAGAATTACCAAGCACAGGGAGATCAACAAAAGCGACCTTAACGTCAAGCTCCTTATCGGCAATAGCTTGTTGAACGGCATCAAAGCCGCGTTTACAATAGCCGCAGTTATAATCCATGAACTCAACAATCAAGAATTCAGCGTCTGCATTTCCGCCATAAGGGACTTTCAAGTCTTTCGACTTAATATCATCCATCAGGTTACCTGACGCTTCTTTTGCGCCTTTTGATTTCTCTTCGGCAAGGCGCTTATGATAAAGTTCAACAGATTCCATAAGGACTTCAGGGTTATTCATGATGAATTGGTGGATCATGTCATTAACGACAGCTTTTTGATCCTCGGACATTGATGAATCAATTTTTGTATCCGCCTGCGCTGGCGCGGCAAATGACAAAATAAGGGCAGCGGCCCCAAAACCAAACAAACTTAAACCACGCTGAAACATAACCATCTTCACTCCTTAAAACTGATAATTGCACATTGCACTTTATTACTATTCGCGCCACATGCATGAAACGTTACAAAGCAATGATAAAGTAAGATAAAATAAATGGAAGAGCCAATGTTTAATAATATACAAATAGCAACGCAAAAGCATAAAGACAGAAAGAAATACAGGCAGATAAAGAGCGCGCCGTATTATGCGTTCGCAGCCTTAGAGATTGTATGGGTCAAATAATCACTGAAATTTTCACTGACTGTTTTATTCGCGGCCTTTGGCATATCGCCCATGCCGATCATATCAAGCATTGGGATATCATCGATATTTTCCTGATGCGCATGAAGGTAAGTCGCAACGTCAGCATTATGCGCCGCATATATCGCAAGCGCGGCATTAATGTCATCTGCGCTTTGGATAAAACACTGCGTTTGCGCAATATGTAACTCGCTAAGCTCTTTGACCGCAAAACGCACAGAGCGCGGCATACGCTCATTATAAAAAGCGACGTGCTCAGGGGTAAGCGCCAATAGTTTATCATCGCTGCCGCGATAAAGCTTATTAATGCAGCCTGATAAATGCTCATTCCAAATATTTACAGTAAGGCATAAAGAGTTTCTGACAAAAAGCACACGGTCAGTGTCTGCCTGCGCAATTTTGTTCGCCGCAAAGGCTTTGTCAATATTTTGAGTCACGACAACCAAACGGTGCATCGCATTGAGTACTGACATTGCATTGTCTCTCAGTGTCTTATCTGCGGCCATTGTTACTACCTTTTTATGTCTGCGCCCAAAGCGTGTGTTTTTATTCATATTACCCAGAAGAAACTAACATTTAACATAAAACTAGATTTTGTCAAGCTTTTTACAAAATCAGCTTAAAACGCAGCACAAGCAAGAGCAAGCCAAAAGCCAAAAAACATGTTTTGTTTAAACAGTTTTAAGCAGTTTTGCGGGTTGTGAGGCTGCCAGCCCTGTAATTGGCGCATGAAATAAAGATACGCGCCAACGGAAAGCGCAAAGAAGCCAAGCCCTGCATGCGCGCAAAACCCTGCAAGCACAAAAAAAGCTAAACTCGCTCCATAAAAACCATAAACCCATTTTGGGCCATCCTCGCCAAATTTTAGGGCGGTTGACTTAACACCGATCAGCGCATCGTCTTCTTTATCCTGATAGCCATATATAGTGTCATAGCCCAAAGTCCAAAAGATACCGCCAACATATAAAAACAATGCCGCAAGGGATACCCGCCCCTCAATCGCCGCCCACCCCATTAACGCGCCAAAATTAAAAGTAAAACCAAGGAAGAGCTGCGGCCAATAAGTCACACGTTTCATTGCGGGGTATAACGCCACAAAGCACAAGGACAGCACGCCCAAAAGTATTGCCGTGAGCGGTAATGTCAGCAGGATAATGAGTGACAGTGCCAGTAAAGCCGCAAGCACAGCCAAAGCATGTCGCAGCCGCAGCGCACCGCTTGCCAAAGGCCGCAATGCTGTGCGCGCGACTTTGCCATCTAAACGACGATCCCAAATATCATTAATGACGCAGCCTGCGCTGCGCATTAAAAACGCGCCTAGCGTGAAAAGCGCAATCATTTTCCAGCCATAGCCATGCAGGTTTAACGCACCGCCCGCCGCCAGTAAAATCGACCAATAGCAAGGCCAGAGCAACAAAAGCACGCCGACAGGGCGATCAATACGCATCAGCATGATATATGGCTTTAACCATGCCGGCGCATGGCGGAGCAAGCGGCCTTTGAATTGAATATCTGTATTTTCCATCATATTATATTTGTGTCTTTGTAAGATTATGCTATGACTTTATGCGTTATGAGCGATATTGATGTCCACAAAAAACTGCCGCGTATATTTGTAGATGCCCCGATAGAAGAAGGGGTAGAGATTGCGTTATCCGCGCTCCAGTCCCATTATTTCCACAATGTTATGCGCAAAAAGAATGGTGCGCTTATCCGTATTTTTAATGGGCGTGATGGCGAGTGGTGCGCCGCCATTGCTGAGCTGAGCAAAAAATCCGGCCTTTTGCTACCGCGCCAGCAAATAAAGCCGCAGGGCGTGACACAAAAAGACATTACGCTTATCTTTGCGCCGATCAAAAAAAACCGCCTTGATTTCCTCGTTGAAAAGGCCGTCGAACTTGGCGTGAGCCAATTTCAGCCCATATTGACCCAAAACACCGAAGTGCGCAAATTAAACGCCGAGCGCATCGCCGCGCAAATTATTGAAGCGACCGAGCAATGTGAGCGCCTCAACTTGCCTAAATTATTACCGCTCTGTGATTTAAACAAAGCCCTCAAGGCACACAGCACCATATATGGCGCGATAGAACGTGATGAAAATGCGCCGCATATACAAAACATGGCTCCCGCAGATAAATGCGCCTTGCTTATTGGCCCTGAAGGCGGATTTACAGCGCAAGAAATTGATATTATGCACAGTAGCCCTGCCCTAAGCCCCGTATCTTTAGGCCCGCGCATCTTACGCGCCGAGACTGCCGCGCTCTATGGGCTTGCTTATTTGAACAGATAAGAAAATCTTAAGTGCAAGACTTGCTTGATTTGTTGATATGTCTTATATATAAACATGCTGAAATATTTGTTTCTAAAATAAATTTAAGTAAGTAAAAACAAAATCATACAACTGATAAGAGATCGATACATCATGGTGAATAAAGTCTATTTTTTTGTTGGAGCGCTGCTGCTTAGCCTTTTCGCGTTTCCTTTCGCTAGTTTTGCACAGGACACCGCAAGCGCGATACAGCCGCATTTTGGTTTTCAAGAAGCCGTAACGCCAGTTGCCGAAGAAATTCACAAATTTCATCACATGATGATGTATATTATTACCGGCATTACTATTTTCGTTTTGGTTTTACTTGTTTATGTCGCATTGCGTTTTAACGATAAAGTGAACCCAGAGCCTTCAAAGACAACCCATAATGTGCCTTTGGAAGTTATTTGGACATTAGTCCCTGTCTTAATTTTGCTTGTTATTGTTGTCCCTTCATTCCGCCTGCTTTACTTCACAGATCGCGTTGTTGACCCTGAAATGACAGTAAAAGTCATTGGCAACCAGTGGAACTGGAGCATTGAATATCCTGACCATGACGATTTATCATTCACATCAATCATGATTGCATCAGAAGATATTGACGCAGAAAAAGGCCAAAAACGCCTGCTTTCTGTCGACAACCCAATGGTCCTTCCCATTGATACAACGATCCAGTTTGATGTCACAGCGAGTGACGTTCTCCACAGCTTCGCTGTCCCTGCATTTGGCGTAAAAGTTGATGCCGTCCCAGGGCGAACAAACCAAACATGGGTGCGCGTTGAAAAAGAGGGCGTATATTACGGTCAATGTTCTGAGCTTTGCGGTAAAGACCATGCATTTATGCCATTGGAAATTCACGTAGTCAGCAAAGAAGCATTCGCTGACTGGCTCGAAAAAGCCAAAACTGAATTTTAATTTGATACATCAAACTGCGTAAGAATAACTTAAAATAAAAAGGATATCACAATGGGTGATCACGATCATAAACCAGGATTTTTTCAGCGTTGGTTCTGCTCTACCAACCACAAAGATATTGGTACACTTTACATTATTTTCTCGATTATAGCGGGCCTTATTGGCGGCACATTTTCAATGCTTATGCGCTACGAACTACAAATGCCCGAACTTCAGCTCGTTGAAAACGGTCAAATGTGGAATGTGTGGATTACCGCGCACGGCCTGATCATGGTCTTCTTCGTTGTTATGCCCGGGCTGATTGGCGGTTTTGGTAACTGGTTTGTACCGCTGATGATTGGCGCGCCTGATATGGCGTTCCCAAGGCTTAATAATATTTCGTTTTGGTTGATTGTCCCTGCATTCTTACTGCTTATCGCTTCTGCCTTTGTTGGCTCTGGCGCGGGTACAGGCTGGACTGTTTATCCGCCGCTTTCAAGCGCGCTAGGCCATCCGGGTGCTTCGGTGGATATGGCGATTTTCGCCCTTCACCTTGCGGGCGCAAGCTCCATTCTTGGCGCGGCAAACTTTATTACAACTATCATCAACATGCGTGCCCCTGGCATGACGCTGCATAAAATGCCGCTTTTCGTCTGGTCAATGCTGATTACAGCTTTCTTGCTTGTACTTTCTCTGCCTGTCCTTGGCGGGGCGATTACAATGCTGCTGACGGATCGTAACTTCGGTACAGCCTTCTTTAACCCCGAAGGTGGTGGCGACCCAATTTTGTACCAGCACCTGTTCTGGTTCTTTGGGCACCCTGAAGTTTACATCATGATTTTGCCGGCATTTGGTATCATCTCGCATATCGTTTCAACATTCTCAAGAAAGCCTATCTTTGGTTATTTGGGCATGGCTTATGCGATGGTTTCTATTGGTTTTGTTGGCTTTATCGTATGGGCACACCACATGTATACCGTTGGTATGAGCGTCAATACGCGCGCTTACTTCACTGCGGCAACTTTGATTATCGCTGTGCCAACAGGGATCAAAATCTTCTCGTGGATTGCAACGATGTGGGGCGGTTCTATTCGCTTTAAGACACCGATGCTTTGGGCGATTGGTTTCATCTTCTTGTTCACACTCGGCGGCGTAACTGGCGTTGTCCTTGCCAATGCGGGCATGGATATTGCCTTGCATGATACATATTATGTTGTTGCGCACTTCCATTACGTGCTTTCGCTTGGTGCGGTCTTCGCGCTATTTGCCGGTTTCTATTACTGGATTGGCAAAATGTCAGGCCGTCAATATCCTGAATGGATGGGTAATCTGCACTTCTGGATCACATTTATTGGCGTGAACATGATTTTCTTCCCGCAGCACTTCTTGGGCCTTAACGGTATGCCACGACGCTACCCAGACTACCCAGAAGAATGGCAACACTGGAATGAAATTTCATCTTATGGCGCATATATTACAGGTCTTGCGACAGTGTTCTTTGTGTTTGTTGTCTTTTACACATTATTATTTGGCCGTAAAGTTGGTGATAATTACTGGGATGTACAGAAAAATACAATGACGTTGGAATGGACTGTTTCTTCACCACCGCCATTCCACCAATTCTCTGAACAGCCTAAAATGAAATAGGCAGCGCTTTTAAAGATACAAAAAACCCGCTTAACATCATAAGCGGGTTTTTTATTATCTGATTTTTGCTGCGCGTTTAATTACGGCGCGACTAATTACGGCGCGACATTGATACGGATTTTATGTGCGCCCATCCCCATATGTTCAAGCTTTGTATTTATAAAGGCAAGCTCTTCATCTCGTGAGGTAATATCTGGGCGCTCGTTATCAAGCACGTCTTTATCCTCAGCAAGGCTTGGGTTTAGCGTGCCTGTATTGGTGTTATAAAATGTTTTATATGCCGGTACGCGCGCCGAGATAATTTTATGCGTATCATCCAGCGCATCGATATCGGCAGCAATACCCTCATGAGGCATATATAGCGCCATGAACGGTGCGTTCATTTGATTAAAACACCCCGCAAGGGAGTTCTGCGTAGCCCAAACAGCATTGCCAGTAATATGTCCATGCCCACAAAACTGCACAGCGAAACGGGCATTTTGTTTTTCGGCAAGCTGTTTTAAACGATCCGCCATAAAGACATTACGGATAAACACCCCTTCGGCGGAGAGCACATGCACCGCGTCACTAGGCTGCGCGGCTTCAAAGAAAGTTCTATAAACGTCAAATGTCGCAGGGTCATTTAAGTCTAAATGCATATCCGCGCTTGCGGCATCATTAAATATCGCCGTGAAGCCATCAAGGCCTTCGCTGTGATGAAGCGCCGTGCGCATAAAAAAGCGGTTGGCTAAATCTGCAGTCGGTGACGATGATTTTTGTATAGCGCGGCTTAGCGTTTTTTCACCAAGCGCTTTATCACTCATATCTGCATTAAGCGTTTCGCCTGATGCGTCTAAATAATTATGCGCGTATTCTATGCCTACGGCAATTGATGCTTCATGTTCCGCCAACGCTGCAAGCAAGAGGCTGTTATGCAGCAAATGTGCGCTACAGCTATGCGTTTCACCAATGGCGAGGAAAAGCGGCACATCAGCGAGACCCTCAGCATCCAGCGCAGCGCGACGCGCCAAAATCGTTTTTAACGCATCTTGTACATCTTCATATATATCGGCGGACTCAGAGTCCCGCGCTCTCATTTTTTTGATTTTCAAGTTCTTATATCCCTGTTTATATCGCCTGTATTTTTTCAGGCGTTAAACGCATCATTACATAGCGCCGAGGGATAATCAATATGTAAATCTAAACTTTCGGAGAAAATTATGGCATCATCAAATGCAAAAGCCCCATATGGGCGAGCTTTTCTTTGACGAACTTCTTTTCTTTACGCTGTGTTTGCATGTCGGGTAAATCCGTGCCAAAGCCAGAATAATCTTGCTCCGATTTTTTAAGGTCGGGGTCATAATATGCTTCATAGCTTGGGATGTTTTCACCGTTATAGTAATCCGCGTCATCAATGCCCTGCATCTCTACGGTTTCGCCATTTTGAAAAACGGAGAATACTGGCAGCGCCCAGTGATTAAAGATCCCGCGCAGACTCTGTGGCGAGTTATTATGCTGCCCGTCGCCATTAACATGGGTTTGCCCACAAAGCTGAACAGCGATGCGCGCATCTTGCGCGTCGGCGTAGCTGTATAGCTTATGAGCCATATAGACATTACGCGCCCACATTCCTTTAACGGATGTAATGCTCACCCCCGCTTTCGCCTCGCCTAAACATTCTTTGATGCAGGCTTTGGTGAACTCATCTTTTAACGATAAGTTACCTGCAGGCGTACGCGCGGCATCAGAATTAAAGCCCAAAAACGCTCCGCCACCTTCAAGATGCTGCTTAAACATATAATGGGATAGGGTTTGCATCGCATAAGGTGATTGCAGCGATGTGCTGATTGTATTGACATACAGATCACCTAACCCCTTATCAGCAGGATTTGTGCGGTAGCGTGCAAGCGCCGCTTCCATATCATCTTCGCTTACGCCCTTAACGTCACGCAGGAAGTCAACAAGTTCATCTTCATCGGCAAAGTTATGCGGGTATTCATAAGCAACGCTCATACGCTCCCCGCTCATACGTAAGGCTTCTAGTAGTAACACATGATGGATACGCTGCGCTGGCTGCCAATGGTTTTCACCAGCAAGGACATATAAAGGCTGCGTCGTAAGACCTTGCGCATCAAGCGCCTTGCGTCGTGCCAAAATTTTCGCAGCCGCGCGCGTTGCGCTATGGAGCATTGCAGCGGCTTCGCTATCAATGTTCTCTACCGCGCTGATGTCAATATCCCAGATATTTACATTCATCGCAGGCCAAACCCTGTACGCAAATGCGTTAAGCCCATATTATCAAGCTTTTCATTAACGTAGATCATTTCCTCTTCGCCCGATGTAATGCTCAGGGAATCATTCCCATTCCAAAAATCAACCAAGCTTCCCCAAAAGGAATCTGACTTTTTACGCATGTGCTTTTGTTTTGTCGGATTATATTGCGCTGATATATTGGGCAGTCTTGGGCATTTGATAATCTCATTATCCTTTAACCCCTGATAAGTTGGCTGTTCTGGGCCAAGAAATACGCCAAGAACAGGCTGCGCAGATTGTTTAAATATATTGCACAGCCCCTCTTTATGATGGCTAACGCCCATATAGGCAGGGTTCTCATCACCATTCACATGGGTGCGCCCACAGAGCTGCAAGGCTATGCGCGGCTTAAATTTCTGCGCGACATCATAAAGGCGCTGCGCCATATAACGGTTGCGGATATACATGCCTTCTTGACTAACCAGCGACATATTCTTCGTCACCTCGCCAAAGGCTTTTAACATTATATTTTGCACGGTCGGGTCAGCAGCGTTAAGGAATTTTTCCTTTAGCCGCGGCGCATCTGTGCGCAGGCCGCAGAAATTACCTTTCCCCTGTGCGTGCATTTTAAACATATTATAATGCAGTAAGCCATGAGAATGGCTCGCCGTTTTTAGCTGCTCATTCATCGTATAATATAAATCAACTGCGCCTTTGAAATAGGCATTTTTTTGGTACAGCGCCTTATGGGCGGCGCGATCTTCGGGCTTTACCCGCGCCACATGCATCAAATAATGATCCAAATAATTGTCATCCGCGCTATCACTGGGGCGCTCAATGCCGACAAGTAATTTTTCGTCAGCCTGTTTTAGGCCTTCTAAAACAAGTAAATGATGCAACATATGTGAAGGACGGTCATGGGTTTCACCCGCCATAACATAAAGCGGTTGATGCTTTTGTCCTGTGCGGTCTAATGCTTCGCGGCGCTCCAGAATTTTTTTCGTGGTCTGAACGGCGCTGGAAAGTATGGCGGCGGCATCGCTGTCAATTTGTTCGACTTGGGCGATGTTTATATCGGTGAGCTTTATCATTATTATATCTCCCTGTTACCTTAAAGCGTATCAGAGAAAGAAAAAAGCGCAAGACGCAACCTAAGATATAATTAAATAATGCACGGCTAAGCTTGCTTTTTCATAAGTTTAGACTCGCGCCAAAGTATAAAAACATTACTGAAAATTAATAAAGCACAGCCACAAACCACATAAATATCAGGAACATGCCCAAAGAAAACCCAGCCAATCAGCGTCGCCCAAAATATGCTCAGGTAACTAAACGGCGTCAGCAAAGATGCCTGCGCATGGCGAAACGCTTCGGTTTTGAAAATTTGAGAGAGCAGCCCCGCCACCGCAACCAATAGAACAGGCCATGCTAGCGCGGCATGTAACAAGGCCCCCGTCCAAACAAACGGCACTAATGCGCCACAAAACAGCGTCCCTGTCGCAAGGAAGTAAAACGTTGTCGTCAGCGGGTTTTCATTACGCTGCCCCAAATGGCGCAAATTAATACTGACAATCGCAATCAGCAGTGATGAAAGCAGGCCAACGGCAATGCCGAACCAATTATTCATTTCAATGGCAGGCTGCGCGATCAGGCTTACAGCAGCAAAGCCTGCCGCCACCGCGCCCCAGCGCCAAGGGCCAATATGTTCTTTGAGAATCACGCCAGAGAGAATAAGCACGATAATCGGCACAAAAAACCATAGCGCTACAATATCAGCCAAGGGCAACAAAGACACCGCCCAAAAAGCAAAAATCAAAGATGTATTACCAAAAAGGGAGCGCGTAAGCTGCCCCCTTAAATAGTTTGTTTTAAACAAGGTGAAATCACCTTTAAGCCAAATAATGGCGCTGATGCCCAGTGCAGCGAGTGCGTTACGAATAAAAGCAACCTCAATAGCATGCATATCTTCAAATTGCAGCGCCTTTGCCCCAGCGTTCATAATGGTCACTGTGATCGTAAAGGCGATGAAAAGCGCAATGCCTGTGGCTGCTTTTTTCTCTATACTCTATACTCCGTTATTCGTCTCGCTTGGCTAACTGGGCTTAATTGACTTTTTTATCAACCAGCTTACCTGCGGTGATCCACGGCATCATCTCGCGCAGTTCCTTACCAACGCTTTCAATCGGATGCTCGGCTTCATCTTCACGGGTTTTCTTGAAAATATTTTGACCGCCCTTGCACTCATCCATCCATTTTTTAGTGAATTTACCTTGCTGAATATCTTCAAGGACGCGTTTCATTTCAGCTTTCGTTTCAGATGTGATAATACGCGGCCCAGTTTCATAGTCGCCAAACTCAGCCGTATTTGAAATTGAATAACGCATATTCGCCATGCCACCTTCATAAAGCAAATCAACAATTAGCTTTAATTCATGCAGACATTCAAAATACGCCATTTCAGGCGCGTAACCAGCTTCGGTTAATGTTTCATATCCCGCCTTAACAAGCGCACATAGCCCGCCGCAAAGAACGGCCTGTTCACCAAATAAATCGGTTTCACATTCTTCTTTAAAGCTTGTCTCAATAATGCCTGAGCGCCCGCCACCAACAGCAGAGGCATAGGCAAGCGCTTTTGCCTGTGCCTTGCCTGATGCGTCCTGTTCAACAGCAATAAGACATGGCACGCCGCCGCCTTTTTGATATTCCCCGCGCACTGTATGACCGGGGCCTTTTGGTGCAATCATAATCACGTCTAAATCAGGACGGGGCTTAATCAGGTCAAAATGAATATTCAAGCCATGGGCAAAGGCAAGCGTTGCGCCTTGCTTGAGATTATCTTTCAAATCATCATTATATAAATCCTGCTGTAATTCATCAGGGACAGCGATCATCATAATATCTGCCCATTTCGCAATTTCATCAGGGGTCATGACAGTAAAACCTGCGCCCTCAGCCTTTTGCTTACTCGCGCTGCCTGCGCGCAGGCCGATGCGGACATCTTCAAGGCCGCTATCGCGCATATTTGCCGCATGGGCGTGGCCTTGCGATCCATAGCCAATAACGGCGACATTTAAGCCTTTAAGTTCGTTTAAATCACAATCGCGGTCATAATAAATTTTCATGGTTAGAATCCTTAAAAGAAATGAATGTTGAGATACGCCGTTGCAGCCATCTGGGCGCGATGATTATAGCGCGATATGCGTATCAGCAACAGGGGGCATCGCAACTTTTTATTTCGAATTTTTCGCGCATAAAAAAAGCCGCTTATAATAGCGGCTTTTCTGGTGTTATTTTGGCTTAATCATTTAAATGACCTGACCTCGCTTTATCGTTATCTTTCTCGGCCTTAGCGGCGGCCACGATATGCTTTAACCGCGCTTCTTCTAAGCGCCCCGTATCCGCGGCTTTGTAAGCGGCATTTTCACTGCGCGGCTTTAGGCTCAGTACATGGCTAAATGCAGCCTCGGCTTCAGCATATTTTGAACGCTCAAACAGAAAATCTGCCCAAAAGAAATTAGCATCAATGCCGTCAGGACTAATTTTCAAGGCTTTTTTAATATGGCGTTCGGCCTTGTCATTATCGCCAAAAGCAATAGGCCAGCCAGGCACGCCATAATATAGCGCCCCTAATATCGCATGCGCCTGTCCATCCATGGCCTTTTCATCTTGCTTGATCGCTTCTTCAAAAAGCTTCTTCGCTGATTTCACTTTCGGCAAAGCAGACAGGCCGCCAATTAATGATGCATGGGTTGAACGCACGGTTGCTAGCACGATCTTTGTGTCTACATCTTCCGGCGCTTTGGCGAGCATGGCTTCGAGCTGCGTTTCAAGCACGGCGAGCTCTGCTTTTTTTTGATCCTCACTTAATTTATTATACTTCACATCCGCCCATTTTTTATAAGCGTCTAAAGCATCGGCCTGAGCCAGAGACGGTACGCCCGCCACGACCAAGACCATCATACATATGCGCAATAGCTTTATCATCAGATAAGCCTCCTTAAAAATTATATTTTATGAAATTTATACTACCAGTTACTCGCTGCTGACTAAATGCATCATCAAAGTGCCATAAGCTGTTTTGACTTTGACTTTAACAGGGACAAAGAAGTTCGAATCCTTTAATTTGCCCATCCAAATTGTTGGTAATGCGCCAGAATCGCGCCCTTGTTCTTGTATTGACATCCAGCCGCGCGGCTTTTTGTGCCACTTACCGCCTTTTGGTTCGACAATAATTTCACATTTTTTTGCCGCCCCGCCATAGATGTTATAACGCGAGCTTTTCAAAATTGTTTCTGATACTGGCGCAAATTTTAATGCAAAACGGCGCTTGCCATCAAAAATATCTTCAGAGCTACTACAGCTCTCACCGCGCCCTAAATTATGCATGACCTTTAATGTTGCACTGAGAATATCTGTAGTGTCTTTAATAAGATCAGCGCTGAGTTCTTTTTTCGGCTGCTGCTTGCCTGCTTCGACTTCAAGGAAATCTGTTAAATTGCCTTTACCGTCATAATCATATTCTTTTTCATCATCTTCGCCGCGCCAAACAGCAACGGATTTATGAATATTGGGGTAGAATTTTTCACCCTTATATTGTCCGGTTGTTTCAAATGTGCCACTCCACGGAGCGAGCTTCCCAAGAAAACCATGGGTTTTTGCGCTGACAAGGGCGCTATACGCGTCATCGGAGAGTTTAAAATCAAGGTCTGCCATCACAACATTCATACCGCCCGTATAGACCGCATAAGTGAGTTTTTTGCCTTCGGATGCTTTTGCTGAAAGTGGCGTTAAACTAAGTGCCAGAAAGGCTGTCAGATACGCAACGCCATTAAATATTTTCATTATTCCACTCCTTTGATGTAGCTTGGATTAAGCTCGCGTTGCTTTTTATAATAAGTGCAAATCCTTCACAACTTATTAACGCCGCACCCCTTTATTTTACCGCATTTTGGAGAAATAAGAAAATTTATTTATACTCTTTACTTATACCCTATTTATATTGACCGCATAATTCGACCAATTCACCGCCGAGCCCTTCTTTAAAACTTTTAACGCCTTTGGCTGATAAATCATTCACACCACCAAGGTCTAAATCTTCTACGCCACGCGCCTTGAGCATGTCCATCGCTTGCCATAGAAGGAAATGGTGGGCATTACATTTGCGTCCTAAATCTGGGCTCGTCCAGCCAATTTGATAGGTTGCCGCCTTGCCATGAATGAAAATGAGAACCGCGGCAATATCGCGCCCATCTTTACGCGCGCGCAGCAGGAGCATATCATCAAGGGGCGCGAAATGCTGCGCGAGGGCGATAAGCGTCTTTGTCGCTGCGCCGTGATATTTACGGCTTTGCTTATCCTGCTCATAGCGTTTTAACAGCCACGGCAAATGTTTTAATGGCGCATCACTTTCAAGCTGCAGGGCAAAGCCTTCTGCTTTTTTGAGTGCGCTGCGCCAGTTTTTGCGTAAAGCAGCGCGTAGCTCTTCTGAAGATTGTCTCAGATCAATCCATATCGTTTGATAAGCCGGATATGGCTGCTTACGTGCAAAGGGCAGTATTTCAAGCGTTGTTTCTGGCAGAATGCGTCGCTTGCGCCCTAGGCGCGGTTTAAATTCACGGTTAAAAGTATGAAAAAACGCCTGCCAATCATCACGCGCACCAAAGCCAGTAAACCACAAAGGGCCACGGTCAAGCATCACGGCATGAAAGGCTTTATTAAACAACGCGACCTCCATAATTTGCACAAGCCCCGCTTCCGCGCCATTAATTTTAATCAGACCCCAGCGTGCGCTATGCTGATTTATCGGGCAGAGCGCAAGCGCATAAGCATAGCATTGCAGCATGTTTGAACGCCTTAACGTGTTAAAGCGCTTTTCCCATTCAACAGAGCTTAAACTATTCCATTCTATGCTGCACATCTTGTCCATCAGCAGATCATAAAAGCCTTGATGTGCTTTCACAAGCCCTGATCAGCGCCGGCGCTTATATTCGCGTAAGGTTTTTTGTTATTTAATAGACAGCTGCTTTGATTTTTGAGATTATCAAAAAAATTTATACGAAAGAAAGAGAACGTCACATCATGGATAAGCTAGAAAGTACAGTAAACCTTGCCTTTGATAATTTGGAATATTCCATCGATAAAGCCTTTGATGAGCGCGATAATATCAGCGCCGCTACGCAAGGCGAAATTCGCCATGAAGTTAGCCAAGCTTTAAACATGCTTGACCGCGGTGAAGTGCGCATCGCCAAGAAAAATGACAAAGGCGAATGGCATGTTAATCAGTGGCTTAAAAAAGCCGTTCTGCTATCTTTCCGCCTTAACCCCATGATGCTGATTAAAGGCGGCCCAGGTGATGCGTCTTCATGGTGGGATAAAGTCCCCTCAAAATTTGAAAACTGGGATGAGGACGACTTCGCCAAAGCAGGTTTTCGCGCTGTACCGAACTGCATTGTGCGGCATTCGGCCTATATCGCGCCAGATGTTGTATTAATGCCATCTTTCGTAAATCTCGGCGCATATATTGATAGCGGCACGATGATTGATACATGGGCAACCGTAGGCAGCTGCGCACAAATTGGTAAGAACGTCCATATTTCAGGCGGCGCAGGGATTGGCGGCGTGTTAGAGCCTTTGCAAGCAGGACCTGTAATTATTGAAGATAACTGTTTCATTGGCGCGCGTAGCGAAGTCGCAGAAGGCGTGATCGTCGAAGAAGGCGCCGTGCTTTCTATGGGCGTCTATTTAGGCGCATCGACCAAAATTATTGACCGTGAGACCGGCGAAGTCTTTATCGGACGCGTGCCTGCCTATTCCGTTGTTGTCCCAGGGACGCTACCAGGTAAACCATTACCCGATGGCAGCGCAGGGCCGCATTTATATTGCGCGGTTATCGTCAAACGCGTTGACGCACAAACACGCAGCAAGACATCGATTAACGAGCTGCTACGCAGTTAAAAAGCATAGAACTTTACAAGAGCAAAAAAATAGCGTATTATCTTTTTCCATAATAAACAAGTTGGGAACAAGCGGGGATACGATGTCACATAAATTAAAAGCCATAGCAGGTATTGCTTTTGCCAGTTATCTATCAGGATGTAGCAGCCTACAAAGCCACGCCGACGCCCCCGCGCAAGCGGCAGACACTAGCGTTCTTACGCCGCCGACAATTCTTTATTTAAGTACATTAAGCGAAAAACGTAGCGCCCCGCGCCTCGGAGAGATGGTTGCGCCGATCATTGATGGGCGTTCATATTTAGTCAGCCCGCCAGTTGAAGGGCTCAGCCAGAGCGAATTTGAACATCTCGCTAAGTGGTATTTAACCGTTGGCAAGGCGGCGAATGCAGCTTATAAGAACCATATTGGCCGCCCTCAACCGCAAAAGCTTATGCAAGGTCACCTTCCGGCAGATATTATATCAACCTTTGATGCCGATAAAGAATATAGTGAAGAAGAAATATCCAAGGTAATCTTTAAAGTCACAAATGACATGCTACAACAGCTTGACCCCCATAGTGCATTCTTCCCACCAATATCCAGTAAAAATTTCATAGACAGCTATCAAGGCCAGTTTACTGGTTTGGGCGTTTATTTTGACGCCGTGGAAAAGGGCATCATAATCAAAAATGTCATGACAGGCAGCCCCGCGCAGAAAGCAGGGCTAGAAGCTGGCGATATCATAAGCGCTGGCAACGGAATCAGTTTTGTTGGCTCTACCCGCGAAGCCTTTTCAGACTATATTAACGCCCATCAAGACATGCGCCTATCCGTCATTCGTGATGGCGCGGTTTTAGCGCAAGATATTTCCGTCAGTAAGGGTGTCGTTAAAACACAATCCGTAAGCGCACGTATTTTGAATGACGAAATCGCGCATATCCATATTTCAAGTTTCACACAAGATACACAACAAGAATTTTTCTCGCAAATGGAGGCGATAAAAGCACAATTTAGCGATAAAATCACAGGACTGATTATTGATCTACGCGGCAATGGCGGCGGGTCTGTGCAGGCCATGGCCGATATTGCAGATTACCTGACCGCAGAAACAGATTTGTTAACCATGCCAACAGCATATCCTGCAGGCATGAGAATGATGGGTATGATTGGTGAGACCGACAATCAAATCACGGATTTACCGATCAGCGTCATAATTGATCACCAGAGCGCATCATCATCGGAGTTACTTGCCGGCATTTTACAAGATTATAAACGCGCAACCATTTTCGGCAACAGCCATAGCTACGGTAAAGCAACGACGCAGCAGCTTTTTTCGTTCACGCTACCCGATGGGACTGCGGCGAGCGCAAAAATCACAAATGGCGTTGCTTTGCTACCAAAAACGGGGAGCTATCAGGGTACAGGCATATATCCTGATATATTAACGCCCATGAGCCAGCGCTATAGGGATCATATGGCGAAGAATGAAGGCCATAATTTTGAAGCGGATAAAGAAAACGCCCTGAGCATAAGCGCCGCAGACGGGGTATATAGACAATCATATTATAAATGTGAAATCACGAGCGCACGCGTTTTATTGGATGTATTTAACATGCAAAGCCAAAGCAAAATAAGTGATTTTGATGTCAGCAATGATAGCGCATCATTATGTGCGATTGACCACCTAACTGGTAAACAGGCATATTCGCAAACGCGCGCCTTAGCTGTGGAACAAAAACCCGCACCCAAATTAGCGCCTGTGCCCCTGAGCTAAATACGCTGACTACTTATTGCATGTTTTTTTGTTATCGCGCTCGGCGCTGCGTTTATAGGCGCGGCGCTTATCTATCCCCTCGCCCCATTTGAACCATGCGCGAAAGAGCGGGTAAAACGCCTTTTGCAGCCCTTTAATTTGCAGCGTTTTATCAAAACGCGCATCGCCAATTGTGGTTTCTTGACTTTGGTCAACATAAATCGGTGAAGGGTGGAGCGCTAAGACATCTAGCCCCGTATCCCAGACGCGGCCATGAATAGTATCAATCGGGAAACAGCTTTTCTGCGTCTGCGCCACCAAAACCTCCGCCGCACGCGCCGTGAGCATATAGCCATATGCCCCGCCCGGCACCGTTGGGATACGCACAAAATTATGCGCATCATCTAAAGATTCTAAAACGCGGAAACCTTTAGAAAACGGCTTTTTATTGCCAAGAAAGCGCAGTAAATCCCATTTCTTATCATGGTGCATAATGCGCTCAAGCAGTGCTTTAATATCATCAGCCAAAGTCACATCATCTTCTAAGACTAATGCGACATCCACTTTATCTTTGAGCATCTTTTCATAAACGCCGCGATGGGAGAGCAAGCAACCAATTTCCCCTGCTAATAAATCACGGCCGAAGTAACGCAAGCGTCGCTTGCGGTCATAATATGGCGCGTTTTTATAATCAAGATCCGCCCCGCGCACGGCAGAAAAAAATTCAAACGGCAGCCCCAGCGCATCAAGGCGCTGCGTTATTTTCTGCGCGCGCTGCGTACTTGATTTCATATTAATGACGTAAATTTTGGGTAACATGTTTGCTGCCTTATATATCGAGATCTTTTAATGCCGCGATCGCTCGGTGAAGTCAATATCAATTCGCATAAGTTGAATATTTAGATTGATTTATAACTTTATTCTGATTAGTTTTCCTGCATATAAGAATTTGAACTATATAGTAGCATTCATGCAAGCAGCAAAACCATTTTTATTAATCCTTTTTGGGGTTCTTTTATCGCTTATTATCATTGAAATGCCGCGTGCTATGGCGTTCATTCCTGGTTTTATTGCGCTTGCCGTGCTTGCCCTTTACTCTATAAAAGATAAAAACCCTCCCGATATCCCAACGCGCAGCATTGCCACTATCGGCGCTGTTTTTGCGCTTGCTGGCCTTAGCTATTTTTGGTCTTATGATACAGCGAATACCGTGCAGCGCAGCTTCAAAATAGCGCCCTTGTTTATTGTTGGCGCACTCTGCGTGACATGGGGGCAGAATTTTAAAACCGCACATATACGCCCTTATTTCACCTTGTTAAGCGCAGCACTTATCGCAGGCGCGCTTTTGGTCGTCGCTGAATTGCACTTCTTAAGTCCGCTTTATAAAATAATCCGCGGCCTAGAAGACAGCCAGTTCGTACAAGATGCCGTCTATAATCGCGGTACCAATATCCTCGTTATCAGCTGTTTCTGTACTATGAGTTATTGGTTGCATAGCGCAAAGAAACCGCTTTATGCCTTATTATTAATGGCCTCCATCTTCACATTAATGACCTATACAGACAGCCAATCTGCGCAGCTCGCTTTTGTTGCGGGGCTTATCTTTTTCTTCGCATTCCCTTACCGCTTTAAAGCCGCGTGGTACGGACTTATCGGCCTAATTACCCTCGGCCTTTGCGGCGCTCCGTTCATCGCGCCTTGGCTGTACAGCCATGCCGATTATATTAACACCCTCCCTTTCCTTGGCGGCAATATGGGCTATGCAGGCCCCCGCCTTGAAATATGGGATTACGTCAGCCGTTACGCCCTACAAAGCCCTATTCTAGGTTATGGCGTTGATTCAACGCGCGTTATTACCGATTTCGATTCCGCTCAAACCTATATTGCAGGCAATACCATTTTGCACCCGCATAATTTCGCATTGCAGATATGGATTGAATTTGGCGCATTGGGTGCTTTATGCGGCAGCATCCTAATCGGCTGGATTATTTACAGCATAAAAAACGTAGAGAACATCACCGCACAGCGTGCCTGCCTTGCCAGCCTCATTGCCGCGTTATCCATATTCACAACAGGCTATGGCATGTGGCAAAGCTGGTGGCTCGGCGCAATCTTCTTTACCCTCGCGCATTGTCTGTTTATCTGTCGCTTGCATAAAGAAACGCCCCAAACATAAGCTCAGGGCGTTATGTATTCTTGCTAATTTATTACGCCCATTTAAGGTGCGTTTTTTGCGACTTGTTCGGCGAGGTGACCACGGATGATGTCGATGGCACGGCTTAATACATCTTTCGGACTTTGGTTTGATGTGTCGATGGTGAAGGCATCACTTGCGGGTTTTAGCGGCGCGACTATGCGTTCACTATCGCGCAGATCGCGCTCTTTCATATCCGCGAGGATATCATCATAAGTGACAGCTTCACCTTTGGCGTTCATCTCTTCAAAGCGGCGCTGTGCGCGGACTTCTGTGCTGGCGGTGACGTATAGTTTCACGTCAGCCTTTGGGCAGACAACTGTACCGATATCACGGCCATCTAAAATTGCACCGCCTGCCATAACGCCGTTTATTTCTGGCGGGGTTTTGGCATATTCGCGCTGCGCATCAAGTAAAATTTCACGCACTTTCGCATTGGCCGCGACTTTTGATGTGGCGCGCGCGACGTCTTCAACGCGCAGTTCGGGGCTCGCGAGCATCTGTGCGGTTAAATGGTCGCGCACATATTCGGCGGCTTTGATCGCGGCGGTTTCATCACTGGCATCAGCGTCCAGCTCGCGCAGTAAATAATGCGCAGTGGCACGATAAATTGCGCCTGTATCTAAATATGCAAAGCCTAAACGCTCTGCGATTTTGCGGGCGAGGGTTCCCTTACCGCTTGCGGCGGGGCCATCAATTGCGATTACCAAGCTGGCCATAGAAAGCTTCCTGTATCGTGTTGAACCAATATAATCAGTAGAGCGGAAATAAGGTCTATTTTGGGTGTTCATCTTTATAGATCCTCTGCAAAACGGAGTGTCTTTTCACCTGTGGGGGCGACATCATCTGCCTCAATGATAGCACCAATATCGCGCATAAGGGAGACAAAATTTGGAAAACTTGTTTGAATTGGGGATGCATCGTCAATGCGCATCGGCGCATCCGTGGTTAAGCCAAGAATAAGAAAGCTCATCGCAATGCGGTGGTCATGGTGGGTTTCGATTTGTACGCCGCCCTTTAAAGGCCTACCATCGCCGTGAATAGTCAGGCTATCTGCACCTTCTTCTAAATTCGCACCAGCGGCAGTAAGCCCCGCTGCCATAATGCCAAGGCGGTCACTTTCTTTAACGCGCAGCTCTTCTAAGCCTGTCATCTTAGTAACGCCCTTGGCGCAGCAAGCCGCCACGGCGAGGATCGGAAATTCATCAATCATGGACGGCACGCGCTCAGCTGGCACATCAATGCCATGGAGCTGTTTGCCGCCTTTAGCGCATATATCAACCACGGTTTCGCCGCCTTGATCGTAGCTGCGCAGAATTTCAATATCCGCGCCCATTTCAATCAAGGTTTTATAGATGCCGTTGCGCGTTTCATTGTAACATACGCCGTAAACATGAACTTCAGAATCGGGGCTAAGTACAGCGGCGATAATCGGGAAAGCCGCGCTACTGGGGTCGGATGGTACATCAACGGCGCAGCCCTGCAAGCTTTGCCCGCCTTCAATAGAGATCACGCGCAGGCCTTCACTGTCGCGGCTCACATCAATATTTGCGCCAAAGTGACGCAGCATATTTTCAGTATGGTCGCGGCATGGCGCGGGCTCAGTGACTTGCGTTTTACCTGTTGCGTTTAGCCCTGCCAATAAAATAGCGGATTTCACCTGCGCAGACGCCACGGGCAATGTGTAGTTAATCCCTTTCAAAGACGCATTGCCCTTCACCGCCATCGGGATACGGCCTTTATCGCGAGCAATAAACGTAGCGCCCATTTCTTGAAGCGGCGTTATGACGCGCGCCATTGGGCGTTTACTTAATGACGCATCGCCAACAAAAAACGTGCTCATCGCATAGCCGGCTACCACACCCATAAGCAGGCGAATAGATGTGCCGCTATTGCCCATATCAATGATTGCTTCAGACTCGCTTAAACCTTGCGCCCCAACGCCATAGCAGCGCCACAGCCCATCATCACATTTTTCAATCCGCGCACCAAGCTGACGCATCGCCTCAGCCGTTGAAAGCACATCTTCACCTTCCAAAAGGCCTGAGATAATGGTCTCGCCCTCAGCAAGGCCGCCAAACATAATCGAACGGTGCGATATTGATTTATCACCCGGCACAACGGCGCGGCCTTTTAACGGGCCTGATTTTTTGGAGTATGCTGGTTTCTTGCTCATGACCTAAACTTCGTAATTATCTTGATATGAGTATATATAACCAACTGACTTCAAACGTCTAGGGGGCAAGGCAGATAAATCATGCTTCATCGCAAAAAAGTTACATTGCGCCGCAGTTTAAACCATGAAGCCTATTGATTTTAAGGGTAAATTATTCATAGTATAAAAGCTCTGCCACATCTAATCGTTAGAAGATAAATGACTGATATTTTTTTACACAATTCCCTGACCCGCAAAAAAGAAAAATTTGTGCCGATTGACCCTGAGCACATACGCCTCTATGCATGTGGCCCTACGGTTTATAATTTCGCCCATATTGGCAATGCGCGCATGGCAGTGGTGTTTGATCTATTAACCCGTGTTTTTAAACATGTTTATCCCAAAGTAACCTATGTATCCAACATTACCGATGTTGATGATAAAATTATCACAGCATCCAAAGAAACAGGCGTACCCATTGCCGAAATTACGGCGAAATATACCAAGATTTATAATGATGATATGGCGGCGCTTGGTGTCAACGTCCCTGATATTCAGCCCCATGCCACTGACCATATTGATGACATGATTAAGCTTTGCGAAGCGATGATTGCCAATGGACACGCTTATGCTGCTGACGGGCATGTATTATTTAATGTACCAAGCTTTGCCAATTATGGCGGGCTTTCTGGGCGTAGCCGTGATGATCAAATTGCCGGCGCGCGTATTGAGGTCGCGAGTTACAAAAAAGACGCAGCAGATTTTGTACTGTGGAAGCCCTCCGCAGATGATGAACCCGGCTGGGACAGCCCATGGGGTTATGGCCGCCCAGGCTGGCATATTGAATGTAGCGCAATGAGTGAAGTGCATCTTGGCCTGCCGTTTGACATTCATGGCGGCGGCGCAGATTTAAAATTCCCACACCATGAAAATGAAATTGCGCAAAGCTGCTGCGCCCATAATCACACAAATTTAGACGCTTTTGCCAAATATTGGGTACATAATGGCTTTGTCACTGTCGAAGGTGAAAAGATGTCAAAGTCGCTTGGCAACTTCACCCTTGCCCATGATCTGCTTGAACAATATGACGGTGAAGTGCTGCGCCTGACGCTGCTTTCTGCACATTACCGTCAGCCGCTTGATTGGTCAGTCGACAAACTTAAACAAAGCAAAAAAACACTCGATAGCCTATATCGGTTTATTGAGGAAAACGCCGCTGACACGGTAGAAAATGGCGATATATGCACTGATGTACTTGCCGCTTTATCCGACGATCTTAACACGCCACTTGCATTTAGCAAGTTACATGCGCTTGCCAAAAACGTTACGCTTAGCCCTGCCCAAATTGCAGCGCAATTAAAAGCCACTGGCGCGTTACTGGGTATATTACAGCAAGACCCGCAAATTTGGTTTGGGCGCAAAGGCGATGATGCCAGTGATATTGATGCGTTATTAATTCAGCGCACCGAAGCCAAAGCGAGTAAAAACTGGGCGCGCGCCGATGAAATTCGCGATGAGCTAACCGCGATGGGCATTGAAATTGAAGATACGCCAGAAGGCCCACGCTGGAAGAAGATTAGCGCTTGATGCAGGGTCAGGAGCGCGTTAAACTTCGTACACGATGAATCAAGCGAATCTGAAACAGAAAAAAATATCAACGCATAGCTTATGGGAGCGCCTTACAGGTAAGGCTGCCATTAAGGACGAACGCGCACGGCTCGAAGCTTTCCTCAATGCTTTCCCTGGGGCATATTGCGGCTTTGGCACGGATGGTCAGACCACGGCTTATCATCCTGATTGTGAAAAACTGCTTGGCCTAAACGGCAATATTAACAGCATTCATGACATTCAAAACACATTAGACGGCTCTGATTCTGCGGCGCTTGAAAGCTATTATGATCGGCTTGAAGAACATGGTCGCGCCTTTATTTTAAAAGCAAAGACGCGCAAAGATCAAAAAATCCTGCGCATTAGCGGACGCAAAGGCTCTGACCTCGAAGAACGTCTGCATTACTTCATCCTCTGGATCGAAGACATTACCGAACAAGAATCCGAATATAAGCAGCTGCAAGAACAATCAGATGGCGCACGGCAAAATGTTAAGCGCCTTACCCTTGGCCTTGAAAGCCAGCCTTTTCCTGTATGGTTTCACAATATTCGCGGCAAGTTGATATGGGTCAATGGCGCTTACGAAAAAATGACCGGCAAAACGCAGGATGAAATTTTAAAAGACCAAATTGAACTACCAATGAAAAACCGCGCGCAAGGTTCTGTCCTTGGCGCGATGGCGCAAAAGGCACTGCTTGAAGGCCAGCCGCAAGAAAACAAGCAATACAGCATTATTAAAGGCAAGCGCCGCAAATTATTGATCCGCAGCGCCCCGTTGCTGAGCGTTGATCACAGCATTGGCACAGCCGTCGATATCACCGACCAAGAAGAATCAGAGCAAAAATACAAACAAGTCCTCGCGGGGTATAATGAGCTGTTCCATCATTTAACGACCGCTATTGGCATTTATGACCAAGACACAAAGCTTGAATATTACAACGCCGCCTATGCCCAGCTTTGGGGGCTAGAAGAACAATGGCTTGATTCTAAGCCGCGCATGAGCGACGTACTCGAAAGATTGCGTGAACAGCGCCGCCTGCCTGAACAATCAGATTTCCGCGCCTATAAACAAGAATGGATGGACATGTTCACGGGGCTGATTGAGCCACTAGACGACATGCTTTACTTGCCTGATAGCTCGGCGCTGCGGATGCTCGTCATTCCCCGCCCACATGGTGGGCTGATGGTGACGTTTGAAGATGTAACCTCTCGCCTTGAACTTGAATCTTCCTATAACACACTAATCGCCGTGCAAAAAGAAACCCTTGATAACCTTGCCGAAGGCGTTGTTGTGTTTGGCGGCGATGGGCGGTTGAAGCTTTGTAATACGGCCTTTACGGCCAAATGGAGTATTAACCCAGAAAATATTGAAGGCGAGCCGCATATATCCAAGATAGCAGAGATGATGCAAAGCTTCTTTGATGACGAAGTCTGGGATGAAATGCGTGACTTTATTTTGGCGCTCGCGCTTAACCGCGAACAAATATCGCGTGAAATTTACCGCAATAATAATACCGCGCTTGATTGCGCCGCGACGCCACTGCCTGATGGCGGGGCGCTAGTGACATTTACTGATGTGACCGACCGCGCTTTGGCAGAAAAAGCGTTGAAAGAGAAAAACGCCGCCCTGCAAACCGCAGAGCAGTTAAAGGTCGACTTCCTCGCCAATGTATCATATCAGCTGCGTACGCCGCTTAACGCGATGATTGGCTTTAACGACATGCTGAAAAATGAATATTTCGGCCCATTAAATGACAAACAAAAAGAATATACGGGCGATATGGGTGAATCCGGTCAGCGCCTTAAAACATTAATTGATGATATTCTTGATCTCTCGACAATAGAAGCCGGCTACCTTGAGCTTACTCTTGAAGAAGAGCCCGTTAAGGAGCTACTCAGTAATTTACACAGCCTCACGATAGATTGGGCGATGAAAGAGAACATCCGCCTTGAACTTAAATGCCCAAGCAATATCGGCAAAGCCAATATCGATTCAGCGCGGATTAAGCAGGTCTTATTAAACCTGATGCGCAATGCGCTTGAACACACTTCTGCGGGCGGAACAATTACGCTTGGCGCAAAGCGCGAAAAGGAAAACATTCTTCTTTACGTGGCTGACACTGGCGGCGGCATTGGCCAAGAAGAGGTTGAACGCATATTCAAACCATTTGAGCGCGGCAATGCGAGCGATGATTTGATGGTCAGCAATAACGACACCCGCGGCGCAGGGCTGGGGCTTACTTTGGTGAAAAACATTACCGAACTACATGGCGGCGAAGTGCGCGTAGACACGGAACTTGGTTATGGTACAACCATCACCATTGCCCTGCCGCGCGACGGGCAAAAGCCAGCATCATAAACCATAAATTTTGCGTAGATTAAGCCTATGTTCATATTAACTTTGTGAGGAAGAACCATGTACCGTTTATGCCTATGCTTGTTTTGCTTTATAATCATAACTTCATTCAACGCGGCCAATGCAGATACCCAAGATGCAGGCAGCACTTATGCCAGCTACACAAAAGCCATTAAGAACGCAACAGAGATAGATCAGCTGAATATCTATTTATCAAAAAACCTTTTGACTGCACGCGCCGATTATGCCGAGCAAGCCGCAAAACGTAAGGGCACGAGCCTTGACGCCATCCATCAAACACTTTTAGAGCGTGCAAAATATGCTGAAAGCTGCATCTCGGCGCGGAAGTTTTTAGAGGCGACATCACAAAACGCAGGGCAAGTGATATTACATTACAGCTTTAAAGATGTCTGCGCGACAGCAGGCAGCATTGCTGCAGAACTTGAAAATGTCACCATGGTGCAAGAAAACGGCCTGTGGAAAGTTGACATAGTGCACGCAAAACCAAGGCAGGCTGTAAAAATCAAGAAAGTTATAGTGCCAGAATAAGCCGCGCTTTTAACGCTGCAAAACATATCCCGCATCAGTCGTAATCAGAACTTCTGGGACGGAGGGGTCTTTTTCTAACTTCTGGCGCAGTCTGTAAATATGCGTTTCAAGGGTGTGAGTTTCAACGTCTTGATGGTAAGCCCAAATAGTATCAAGCAGACCTTGACGAGTAATCCCTTCACCCGCAGCCAAATAAAGCGCGCGTAATATCTGGCCTTCACGGTCCGTTAAGTCGGTCTCGCGCCCATTTTCTTTTGCTTTGATCAGGTTTTCAGGGAATATAATTTCCCAGCCCTTTATATCGAGGACGCGGCGCACTTGACCGTTTGATTTCCCCTGTAGCAGAGAGGACAGGCGATCCATTAATTGCCCAACACGTAAAGGCGCACGGAATTTATAATCAAAAAGGCTTTCTTTCGCGCCATCAGCCGCGCCCCAATATAAAAAGAAGCTTAATTTATGTGCGGCGGCTAAAGCGGCGGCGGTATCATGATCATATGGCGCAGCGCATAATATGATATCGCCTTCGCCGCCATCATGGACATCCAAATCAAGCGAGAGCGCATCACCAACGGCGCATGCAGCGTCATGCAGCGCAGCTGCGATGACGCTATCTTGACAATAAATGGCGATTGATTTCTTCATGTTCCCTAATCGGTTAATTTTACCTATGTAGCGTAAAAATGCAGTATCTAAAGCGTTTTCTACCTATAACTCTTAGCATTTTCAGCCCTCGTGATAAAGCTAATTCCCTGTATTCATGCGCTTTATCAGCAATGCGCATAATTGGCACGATTCTTGAATATATAATCTATGGGCGGGCATAAATTGGTGAAGGAAGATGATGGATATAAATAATAGTTTTCAAAATACAAACAGCAATGCGGCGGGACGTGCGCAGAGCAAGAGCGATGAACAGGCCTTGTTTATGCGCCAAAAGAATGAGCGTATGGCAGGGTCAGCGCCTGAATGGCGCAGTTCACAATCCGCCCGTGAAGACAGCGTCTTTCGCCTTAGTGAAGCCGCGCAAGGTGGGAATGACGAAACACAATCCCCGTATGTGCAATCCTTTAAAGGATATATGCTAAAATCTGTTCCTAAAGAAGAAGCCTTTGGCGTTGGTGATATGGTTGATATGATCAACCCCCTGCATCACTTACCGCTGATAGGTCCAATGTATCGCGGCGTTACTGGCGATGATATTAACCCCGCTGGGCGCGTTATTGGCGGCACAGTCTTTGGCGGCATATTAGGCGGCGCGGGCAGCATAGCCAATATCATTTCAGAAGAAGAAACAGGGCGCGACCTGCCTAGTCTGGCTTTGGATAAAGTCACACAAAATGAAGCACATAGCGCCTATTACCAAGCCCAAAAAGCCGCGCAAGGCAGCACGTTTGATAATCAATACCGTCCTGAAAAACCACAATATAATGAATAAAGGCTTTGCTGTTTTTTACTTATAGCATCTTGCTTACTTTTGGCGTTTAAGCAAAATATAATACGCGCCGCTGCCGCCATGAAAACGCTGTGCTTGGCGCAGCTTCAAAATCTTACTTTTTAAATCAGGCTGTTCCAGCCATTGCGGCAAAGACTGTTTTAATATGCCTACTTCTTGATAAGAGCCATCCGCGCCTTTGCGCCCCTTACCTGTAATCACCATCACACAGCGCAGCCCCAAAGAAGCATTGCGCGTAATAAACCGGCATAGCTGATCATAGGCCTGCTGCTGATTATAACCGTGCAGGTCAAGCGTTGCTTCTATCGGCATTTGACCTTTTCGAAACTTATCAAAGCTGCGGCGGTCAATATCACCATGGCTGTGTAAATCATGCTGCACGTCGCGTTCCATGAGCACATCTTGGGTTTTTGGCACGCTCTGCATTTTTTTTACGCGCTGCTTTTCTGTGCGTATATTCTCATGCACCGCCCCTAGTCCTTCATGCGGCGCACCTTCACTGGGCTTCTCTTCACTCGGCGCATCGTATCCTTTTAGCGGCGTGACATCCTGCGTTACAAAAGACCACAGCGCAGCATCAGCCGCGCTCATCTTTTCCCCCTGTTTGTCTTTGTCTTTTTTCATGATAAAATTAATTTCTATTTAAGCCTTAGGTTTTAGAATACCTCTATGAAAAGTTTAATTTCTTTATTTATTATACGCTATATAGTCGTTTTTATTGTTAGCTTTAATTTTTTATTTTTCTGTATCCATGTGGCGCGCGCGCAGGGTGATGAAATTTTGCGCCTTAAACCTTCAAGCGCTGAACATATTGCTTTTTGTTATTTTAACCTTGCGCAGGTTGATCCTAACATCACAAAACTCGCTGTCAGAAACTTAGCCGGCAGCGCAAGCCCTGATGATGGGCAAGCTGAGATTAATCGCTTACAAAAACGACTTGGCGACACGAAGCCCGAACAGCAATATATCATTATAAATGATTTTGTCGACTTCGCGGCAAAGCAAGGGCCCTCGGGTGAGCGGCTATTTGTGTTCCCTGCTTTCAATGTTGAGTTTTTTCATACGGCACGTTATCAAAACACGCGATTTATGGTCATCCCCAAGGGCATTGAAAACCTTAACGAGGTTGAGCTGAGTGAAGATCAAATCAATCAATTTTTACGCAGCTTTGATCAGCAGCCTTTTATTGGCTATGCGCTACATATCCGCGCTAATTATGCAGCCAGAGAGAAGATAAGCTTAGAAGACGCATTAGAGTACAGCATGATTTCAGGTGATGTGGCATATCTCGCGTTTTTAGACCGTAATGGCCTGCCCATTTGGCAATATAAAGCGCCGTGGTACGGCGAGACGGTAAAAAAAGAGCTTGATACGCTGTATCATAAAAACGGCGCAGCCACATCACAAGAGATACAATCCGTTAATGATGAAATCAAACGCATGTATAAGAAATAGCGAGCCTCTCGCTACAAAATAAATTTGCTCAAATCTGTATTCTCGGCAAGTTCTGAGACGTTTTCTTTGACGAAATCTGCTGTAATATTAATCGTTTCACCGCTGCGCTCTGATGCGCTAAAGCTAATTTCTTCAAGCAGTTTTTCCATCACTGTAAGCAAGCGGCGTGCGCCGATATTTTCGATAGTTTCATTCAGTTCGAATGAAATGCGGGCAATTTCATTAACCGCGCCATCATCAAATTCCAACGTGACATCTTCGGTCGCGATTAAGGCTTTATACTGTTTAATTAAACAGGCATCTGTTTCGGTCAAAATACGCTTAAAGTCGTTTTCGGTTAGGGCTTTAAGTTCAACACGGATAGGCAATCGCCCTTGTAATTCAGCCAGTAAATCTGATGGCTTTGCCGCGTGAAACGCACCAGAAGCAATAAATAAAATATGGTCGGTTTTTACTGTGCCGTGTTTTGTCGCGACTGATGTACCCTCGATCAATGGCAGCAAATCACGCTGCACGCCTTCGCGGCTAACATCACCGCCGCGCGCTTCTTGACGGTGGGCAATTTTGTCGACTTCATCAATGAAAACAATGCCATTTTGCTGCACAAGGTCCAAAGCTGTGGCTGTGACGGTGTCCTCATCTAATAACTTATCGGATTCTTCTGTGATGAGAATTTCATAGCTTTCATCAACGCGCAGTTTTTTCTTCTTGGTTTGCTGACCAAAGGCTTTACCGAACATGTCGCTCATATTCATCATGCTCATTGATGCCCCCGGCATACCTGGCACTTCAAATGATGGCAGCGCGTTACTTTGTACATCAGCGACCTCAATTTCAATTTCGCGATCATTTAAATTGCCTTCGCGTAGACGCTCACGGAAACTTTCACGCGTCGCGGCGCTAGCGGATGTCCCAACAAGCGCATCTAATACGCGCTCTTCAGCATTGGCTTCCGCCTTTGCGGTGACGGTTTGGCGCATTTTATCACGCGTCATATGGATGGCGACCTCAACCAAATCACGGACGATCGATTCCACATCTTTACCAACATAGCCAACTTCAGTGAATTTCGTGGCTTCAACCTTAATGAATGGCGCATAAGCAAGCTTTGCAAGGCGGCGGGCGATTTCAGTTTTACCAACGCCTGTCGGGCCAATCATCAATATGTTCTTGGGGTAGACTTCTTCTTGCATATCCGCGTCAAGACGGTGGCGGCGCCAACGATTTCTCAGCGCAATGGATACGGCGCGCTTGGCATCATCTTGGCCGATGATAAAACGGTTTAACTCTTCGACGGTTTCACGCGGCGCGAAAGACGGAATATCAACTAAGTTTTCTTTTACAGCGTTCATCTGCTTTATATCCTATGATTTATTTTTTGTGACTTTTAGCGTTTAAAATAGCCGCTTAAAGCTTTTCCATGACGATGTTTTTATTTGTATAGACACAAATATCACCAGCAATTTCCATGGCGCGGCGGGCGATATCCTCGGCGCTCATATCTTTGCGATCAATCAGCGCGCGCGCAGCTGCTAAGGCATAATTACCGCCAGAGCCAATCGCCATCACACCGTCTTCTGGTTCAACAACGTCGCCATTACCCGTGAGAATTAATGATGTGTCTTTATCGCAGACAAGCATCATGGCTTCTAATTTACGCAGATATTTATCTGTGCGCCAGTCTTTGGCAAGCTCAACGCAGGCACGGGTGAGCTGCCCTGGATGCGCCTCTAATTTGGCTTCTAAACGTTCAAACAATGTAAATGCATCTGCCGTCGCACCTGCAAAACCTGTAATAATGTCATTATCACGGCCAAGGCGGCGGACTTTACGTGCATTTGATTTTAAAACTGTTTGCCCAAATGAAACCTGACCATCGCCTGCGACCACGACATCATCGCCCTTACGGACGGCGACAATTGTTGTTGCATGCCAGTTTGATGAATCAAAAGGTGAATGTTCTGCCATTGGTTTTCCTTGCACTCAAAATATCAGTTAGCGAATGTAGGTCAAATTATACGAAAGACAAGCTTTTCGCAAGGCGTACTTGTGCGAGCGCGTTGACCTGTTTAAACACATCATCGCTGAGCTGCCCATCTATCGAAATCAGCGCCAATGCCTGCGCCTTATCAGCTTTACGGCCAAGGCGGAAATCAGCAATATTAATCCCTGCATCTGCCAAAACAGTGCCAACGCCGCCAATTAAGCCTGGGACATCATCATTGCGGATAAACAGCATATGGTCACTAAGCGCGGCTTCAATCGGCACACCTTCAATATCAACAATGCGTGGGTCTTTACCTGCAAATAGCGTCCCTGTAATGCTGCGGACGTTGGTTTCGGTGTGGATGGTTAGCTCTATCGCGGTTAAAAACTCCTCGCAATCATCACTTGCGCCTTCACTGATGGATATTTTCATGTCTTTTAACATGCTGCGGACATTGACCATGTTAATTTCATCGCGGAATGTTTTTAAAATCGCGGCAAAAAGCGCATCACTGATTGGGCGGGTGTTCAGCGCGCTGACCATGCCTTGGTATTCAACTTCGATTTTGGTAATTGCATGTTCTGATATTTGCCCTGCGAAGCTGCCCATTTGACCCGCAAGTTTCAAATAAGGGTTTAATTTAGGGGCGTCTTCGGCAGATATTGGCGCCATATTGAGCGCATTATTGACTGCGCCATCAACCAGAAAATCAGCAAGCTGCTCTGCCACCTGAACGGCGACATTAACCTGCGCTTCGGTGGTGGATGCCCCTAAATGCGGCGTGCAAATCACATTATCCATGCCAAATAATGGGTTTTCTGTTGCTGGCTCGGTTTCAAAAACATCCAAAGCAGCGCCCGCGACCTTGCCGTTCTCTAGCGCCGCTTTAAGGTCTGCTTCGACAATAATGCCGCCGCGCGCGCAATTAATAATGCGCACGCCGTCCTTCATTTGCGCCAATGTGTTTTTGTTAATCATGTGCAATGTGTGTTCATTTTTCGGCACATGGATGGTTATAAAATCAGCGCGGCTATACAGCGTATCAATATCAACTTT
>MDTB01097271.1_pt1 | contig 57078 bp, 54 predicted proteins | sample 811161 | NCBI WGS metagenome assembly MDTB01 (sample SAMN05326650, study PRJNA326480) | marine metagenome | isolation source: seawater | place: Mediterranean Sea | collected 2009 | reverse complement strand
AAGTGATCCATATACAGATAGGGATTTAGTAATGCCTGACGTAAATGCATGTACAAGAATTGCAGCAAAAGAGGCATATGAACAGGCTGGTCTTGGCGCTGAAGATATTAATCTTGTCGAATTACACGATTGTTTTGCAACAGCTGAAATGTTGCACTATGAAAATCTTGGGTTATGTGAAGATGGAGAAGCAGGAAGAATGATTGATGAAGGACACGTTGAGTTGGGAGGAAAAATTCCAGTTAATGTTTCTGGCGGTCTTCTGTCCAAAGGTCATCCTTTAGGCGCAACAGGTATTGCAAATATATATGAGGTTTGTTCTCATCTAAGAGGAGAAGCTGGTAAAAGACAGGTTGAAGGAGCAAAGATAGGAATGACTCATGTCATAGGACTCGGTACAGCTTGCGCAATTCATATTCTAGAGAAGCCTTAAAAGTTTTGTTAATTGGAGTTACTGGGGATACTCATAATAATTTAAAAAATATCTCTGAAATTTGTAAAATTTTCAATGAAGTAAATCCATCTTTTGTAATTCATACAGGAGACATTACTCTGCCAAAAGCATTGAGAGAATTTTCAAATTTAACGATGCCTTTAATTGGCGTTTTCGGAAATAACGATCAGGAAGAAAAAAAAGAATTATTTATTGAATCCAAAAAATATGGTTTTAAGTTTTATGATGAACCATATTTTTTTGAAAAAGACGGACTCAAAATAACAATTTTGCATCACCCAGAACTTATTAGTGAACAAATGACAAAAGAAATGGATTATGTTTTTCATGGTCACACGCATAGATATAGATCAGAAACAGTCGATAATGCATTAATATTTAATCCGGGAGAGTGTGCTGGTTTTTTAAAAGGAAAAAATAATATAGGGTTTGTTGATACGCAAAAAAAAGAGTCTCAAATTATTTCTTTTTAAAAATTTTTCTATTATTCAAATAAATAATCAGTGAAATTACTTCTAAAAGACAAATAAAACTAATTAAAGGCCTAAAAAGTCTTTCGAAGCCATTAGATTCTAAGATAGATGATTCCAAAAAAATAATTGATAAAATTGGAGCTAGATTATTACTTCCTGGCTCAATGAACCAAAAAGATCCAAAGACACCCAAAAGTATAGGGGTAAAGAAATATCTTATAAATTTATTGTTAATAAAATTAATAAACAAGTAAATTAGAAAGAATAAAAGAAAATAATAAAAAAATAAAAACATACTTAATTTTTCAAGTGCTCAATAAGATCCTCAGCATAAATATTTTTTTTTAGAAAATCTGAAATTTTATTTTGATCAATTTCTTGAGAATTAAATAAAAGGGTTAGCTTTTTTAAATCTTTATTTTTAAAAATATATGAAGTAGGAATATTTAGTTTTTTTGCATATTTCTCTCTCCATAAGAAAATACTCTTTTCTAATTTAGAGGACTTTCTTAATTTCTTTAACCTTGATACATGCAAATCTTGACTCCCTAAACGAGATTCTCTTCTAGATTCATCAATGCTTTTATTGTAAAGATTATATTTTTTTAATATTTTTAATTGTTTCTTATAAATCTCAAGCAAGAAATTTACATCGTCTGCTGCATAGCTTAACTGCTCATTGCTAAATGGTCTTTTAAGCCAGTTAGAATTAGTTTCAGTTTTTTTCAAATTTATATAAAAATATTTTTTTACTAAACCTGCATAATTTTGTATATCTCCTCCTGAAATATTTTTTTCAGCAATTTGAATATCAAATATGTTGTCTATCTTTATATTCAGATTTGCAAATAGAACAGTGGTATCACTTCTAGATGAATGAAAGATAATTAATTTTTTTTTATCTTCAAGAATTTCTTTAAGGTAATTCGCTGTTTCGCACTTCAGGCAATCTATTAGCAAGATTTTTTTTTGAGTTGCTATTTGCAAAAGAGATAACTTAGGTAAGTATGTATTTCTCCAATCAAATTCTGTATCTATTCCTAGAATTTTTTCTTCTTCAATTGAATCAATTAAAAATTCTTTATCTCTGAATGGGTCCACTAAATAAATTTCTTTTTTATTAACATTATGATTAGTGAAAATTGTCTTTAAAATTTTTAGCAATTTTTAAGTAAGTTGATTTATTTTTTTTTGGTTATAAGTAATGAAAGTTATGTTGTCTTGAAAATCAAGGATAGTTTTAGAGTGGAAGCTTTTTTTATTAATTAAACTATCGAATGCTTTTTTTTTATCATTTCCTAGAGATGCAATAATTATTTTGGATGACTTTATTAACCATTCTAATTGAAAACTAATTCTTGTGGGCGGTGGTTTAGACGCTGCCTTAGTTATACATAATTTTGAGCCTATACTTATTGAATTTGAAAAATGTCCAGCCAAATGACCATCTTCACCAAGACTTAAATATACAAGATCAAATCTATATGGTAATTTTAAATCTTTATTTAACTTAATTTTTTTATCAAGTTTGAGGCTATCTTGAAAAAAAGAGAAATCAAAGAAAGAACTATTATTAAAATTCTTAAGTTTTAATAAAGATTCAGTTAAGTGATAAGAATTTCTTTCCATTAAATTATTTGTAATTCTTTCGTCTGTTAAAGAAAAATTAATATTTTTAAAATCTAATTTTAAAAAAGCTTGATATTCAATTAATGATTTTCCAAATTTACCTCCAGGTATTGCAATATTTAATTTATTTTTAAGGTAAAGATTTTTTTGAGTTTCGGCAAAGGCAGCCTTAACTCCTTCCTGATAATTTTGAACTTCTATAATCTTCATAATTATGCTCTAAAAAGTTATTGTTCCTTAATAAAAATTTATTTCAGAAGTTTGATTAAAAATTTATTTAGATCTTTATCTTTTTTTGAAAATTCTATGTTTGCGGCTAAAAAGCCAAATTTGTTTCCGCAATCAAAAATTTTTCCTTCTAGTTTGAAGCCATTAAGAAGTTTTTCTTTTTTAGCAAAAGTATCTATTGCATCGGAAAGTTGAATCTCACCAGATTTATCGGCTTTTACATTTGAGAGATATTTAAAAATTTTATTTTCAAAAATATATCTTCCAGCGGCATACAAATTTGAAGGGGCATTTGAAGGATCTGGTTTTTCTATAATACCTCTAACTTGATAATCAGAATTTTTTTTTGAATCTAATTCAACAATGCCATACTTATTTAGGTATTTTTTTGTTGTTTTTCCCAAAAGAATCGATGAATTTTTAGTTTTTAGAAAATCTGATCTCATTTTAGCCAAATTATTATTTTTATTTGCACCACTAATAATCATATCAGGCAAAATAATTGCAAATGGCTCTTTTCCAACTATTTTTTTTGAACATAAAATAGCGTGCCCTAGTCCTCTTGCCTCTCCTTGACGGACACTCTGTATATTAACCTTTAAATTAGATAAAAAGTTTATCTCTTTTAAAAGCTTTCTTTCCTTCCTTTTTTTTAGAGAACTTTCTAATTCAAAACTTTCATCAAAATGATTCTCAATTGAATATTTGCTTGAGTGCGTCACAAATATAATTTCTGAAAATCCTGCCTCCAAAGCTTCCTCAACAATATATTGAATTATCGGTTTATTAACTATTGGTAACATTTCTTTTGGAATTGTTTTGGTAACAGGCAACATTCTGGTGCCCAAACCCGCAACTGGGATTACAACTTTGCTTACCATTTATTGTGTTTGCTTAAGAAGCCTTTCTTCATTTTTAAATATAAAAAAACATTTGTTAAAATATTTTGGTTTATTTTATATTCTATTTTATATAAAAATTAATTGTTGATTCTATACCTTCACTAAGAGAAACTTCTTGCTCCCATTTAAGAATTTTTTTTGCTTTTCTTGTATCTGCATATAACTTTAAATTTTCATTATTTCTTAAAGGTATTTTCCCTAAATTTGGAAGTCCTCCTCCTATTTTTTTTTGTATGCGAAATATTAAGTCTTTAATCTTTACTGGTTTACCTGAACCAAGGTTGATAATTTCTCCTTTCGCTTCTTTATTATTAAGTGATAAAAATATACCTTCTACAATATCAGAAACATAACAGAAATCCCTAACTTGAATCCCCGATGATGTAGGAAATTTTTTATTTTGGCTGCAGCCTATTATTAACTGAGGGATTAATCTATCTTTCTTTTGTTCCGGACCATAGACTAGAAATAATCTTAGTATTGTTACTGGAAATGCTTCATATTTATATAGAAATAATAATAAATTTTCAGAAAATATTTTACTTAACGAATAAGGCGAAATTGGATCTGGAGCCATATTTTCTTTCTGAGGAGCTTTATTATTCCCGTACTGGTCGCTGCTTCCAATTTGGATAAAATGCTTAAGATATTTAATATCTAAAAAAGAAATAATATTTTTTAAACCTAAAAGGTGAACGTCAAATGTTTCTTTACCATTTTCAAAAAAACTTGAATGATCTATGTAGCCACTTAAGTTAACAACGTACTCAAATTTATTTTTTGATAAGTTCTGCTTAATTTCTTTTAAATTTCTTAAATCTGCAGAGAAATACTTAACCTCTTTTAATTTTTTAGATTTCTTGATCTCATGCAATGAAAGAACATAAGTATTAAAATTCTTTTCCACGCATGCTTTAGCAAAATGTTTGCCAATAAAGCCTGATCCACCGAGAATTAAAATACTTTCTTTCATTTTTTACCATAGATGTTTTCCAGAAGCCCACAAATCTTCTAAATAATCTTTATCTCTTTTTGTATCAAGACACTGCCAAAAGCCTTCGTGTTTAAATGCCATTAATTCTCCCATTTTAGATACTCTTTCTAAAGGTTCTTTTTCAAGAATGGTCGAATCATCCTCTATAAATTCAAAAAATTCGGGCTCTATTACAAAATAACCGCCATTTATCCAGCCTTGCGCTATTTGAGGCTTCTCTTTGAAAGAAACCACTCTCTCATTTTTTAAGTCTAATTCTCCAAATCTCGCTACAGGATGAACTGCCGTTACAGTTACCATTTTTCCGTGATTTTTATGGAAAGAAATAAGCGCATCTATATCAATATCAGCTAAACCATCTCCATAAGTTAAAAGGAATGTCTCATTTCCTATGAATTCTTTCATTCTTTTTATTCTTCCTCCAGTAAAAGTATTTAATCCAGTATTAACCAGAGTAACGTCCCAATCTAAGTTTTTTTGATTTTTAATGCTTAATTCTCCAGATTTTAAGTTAACTGAAAAATCAGAATTTATTTCTCTATAATTTAAAAAAAAGTCTTTAATGACATCAGATTTATAACCAAGAGCTAAATAAAAATCTTTTTGATCAAATTTTGAATATATATTCATTATATGAACTAAGATTGGTATATTTCCTATCCTAACCATAGGCTTTGGAATTACTTCGGTATATTCTGATAATCTTGTACCAAAACCTCCCGAAAGAATTACTACTTTCATTATTTTTTACTCCAATTAAAATTTAACTCTTCTATATTTTTATTTTCAGCTTCAGTTGATTCGTGGAGAATATCAGCAATATTCAAGATAATAGAATCCTTTTTAGCAATACCTTTAAATCCAAACCAAATCATTGGCGGAATGGTAAGTCTTTGATAATTTGAAGGAGACAATATTACTTCTTGAAATATTTTATTTTTTAAAGAACGATCGTCATAAATTACAAATTTTACTTCTCCAACAGGCACCACAAGGTTCATCGTCATTCTTTTATGTCTCTTCCAAGCTTTAATTTCATTATGTCTAATCTCAGAAAAATAGGCCTCACCAAATTCTGTATATCCTTGTGAATTTTTTTTTATTCCATGAAAAACTCTTCCGCCTCTAGCATCTATTATTTTTAAGGGAGTCAATAAAACTTTATCCATTCAATATTCTTCGCTTGTGTAAAATCATACTAACATTTGAAAATCTTTTATAACCAGAACTTTTTTTTCTTTTCTTTCAATAGAATTAATTATTTTTCTAAAATCGTTTCCTATACCTATAAAATTACATTTTGTTTCAAAAGATGCTTCTAGGTCAGCCAAAGCATCTCCGAAAAAAAGTGTTTGGTTTGGAGAAATATTAAAATCATTAAAAATTGTTTTTAGATTTTCTACTTTTGAACTTTCTGAGCCATAAATAGAATTAAAAAAATTATCTATTTTTCTTTTAGAGGTTATTTTTTTTAAGTCATAGAAAGGTGTTGCTGAATTTATAAAACAGAATTTATTATCGAATTTACATTTTTCAAGAAATTTTCTTGAACCTTTTATTTCTGGAGATTCTATTATTTTCTTGGTTACTAAGTCAGAAAAAATATTTGATAAGACGTCTATTTCATTATTATTTAACGTAATATTTAAAAAATTTTTATGATAATAGTAGAATTTTTCTTTTCTAGACATGCCACCATTAGCTATGTGATGCTCTTTTACTTTATCTGATACATGTATTCCGAAATTTTTATACATAGCTTCAAAGGCTGATGTTTTAATCGAAACAGAATCAACTAATACTCCGTCAAAATCAAATACTAATGCTGAGCATTTTTTTATTAGCTCTAGAGATTTATTTATACTTATTTTATGCATATCAATTTATCTATTAAAGAAGTTTCTTTTGTGCTGAATTGCATAACTGGTAACTTATTTACTTGATGGCCCCATATATTTTTTTTATTTCTAATAATTGTTGTTAGATTATGAAGGGGCTTATTCCAAAATATTTTATCTAATGATTTAGATTCTTTCATCTTCCTAAACATTAAATTTATATGCTTTTGAACTTCTTCATTAAAATGCTTCTTCTTTAAAAAAAAATATAATTGCTCCATAATTAAATTAACTCCGTCAAAACCGACAGGAATATTAGTTTTAGAAAAATGCTCCCAGTCAATAATGAAAATCTCTTGACCTACAAATATTAAATTATCCATAGAAAAATCTCCATGAACAACCAAGTCAGAAGAATTTAAATTACCCCAGATTTCAGAGTACTTATCTAAAGCTATCTCTATAAATTCTTTATTTCTCCAATAGCCATTTTTAAAACTTATTTTATCTCCGCTGATAAATTTAGATTCAATAGAGTAATAAGTTGGAATATTGATTACTTTATTAATTAAATTACACTTAATTCTATTTGAATACCATTCGAGTCCATTGGCTTCTATTTTTAATTTTTTTATGGATTTAGAATCAATAGATGATTTCTTTACGTATTTAATATTTCTTTTTTGATCATTCAATAAAGTCAAATAAATTTTATTATTATTTGAATTTACACGTATTAAACTTTTTAGCATTTAATAATAATTAGTTTATCTGAAAAATATTTTCTTAAAAATATATTCTTTATAAAAGTCCATTCTAAAAATAAAAAAATAATTAAAAGAGGATTAGGGTCACTAAAAGACCAATACCTTTCTAAACTTTGATTACTTCTATCAGAAACTATAAATTTAATTCTTTTGAGAGATGGAGTAATAGAATAAATATCGAAATCATTTTTTTTATATTTATTAAATTTAAAAAAATTTCTAACTAAATTCATTTTTGAGGCTAGAATTATTTTATATTTAAAATGTATGGACGAAATTTCTTTTATTTGCTCGTGATCTTCAATGTTTATTAAAAGAAATTCAAATTTTTTTTTTGTTTTTTCTGAAATAAAATTTATCTTTTTGTGATCTATCAAATTATTGATTCTGCTCACCTTTTTAAAATATTTTTCTAAAATCCATACATTGGCGCCTCTTTTTAAAAGACCATTCAAATAACTCTCTTCTATAGAACAGCAAAGAATATTTTTTTCATTCAAATCAAAAAATTCAAGGAAGGCATCATTTAAATTATTAATCATTTTTTTAAATTTAAAATTATAGAATCAAAAATATTATCAGCTGATTTATTTTTTGAAGAAATTAAAAATGATCCTGCCCAAATGACAATCCATTTTATATTGAGTCCAGCAAAAAAAATCCAGCTTAAACTTGGGCCACCTAAATTTTCAATTAGTATTAATAATAGAACAAAGTCTATAGTTCTTGATCTGTCATCCAAAAAGTTTGAAAAAAAGTAAAAAATTTTAGGATATTTTTTTTTTACATTTTCAGTACTTTCGATTACGTCTTTATTTGATTCTCCTTTGAAATTGGAGAGCTCCTCTAATATGTATTGACTAGAAAATTTTGTAAGCAAAGTACCATAACAAAAAGGATAAATAAAAAGAGTAGCTAGGAAAATTATATTTTTATCATGAAAAAAAAATTCGTAAAAACCTATTCCAATAAAAAAGGTCAAAGAATGAATTGCTGCTCCATACAAGTCTAATATATGACCTGTTAAAGATTCTTTATTCTTTAATCTAGCATAACTTCCGTCAACCCAATCTAATATCCCTTTTGAAAATATTAAAAAAATTGCAATTGAAAGAGCCCAGAGTTGAGGGATTGAAAGAAATATCGCTCCTATAAAGCCAAAAATTATATAAGTTTTAGTTATTAAATTAGGATTAAAATTTTTATTTTGTATGAAATAGAGTATTAATGAAGAAAAAAAAATGTAATATCTTGCCTTTAGATAAGAATAAGGATTTTTTTTAAAGTCTCCGATGTAAGGACTTCTGGAAGAGTTATATTCAATTTGTTGACGGTATAAACTAGCGATACTTTCCATATACTTTCAAATTAAATTTAATAATCTATGTCATGTTCAGAAGCAACAATTATCAATTCGCTAATCTTATCTATTTTGGATAGTGCTAAACTCATTTCACTTGGAGATTTGTCTTTTTTCATAACAATATCAAATGTGATTTTATTGGAACTGGAATCTCCAGAGGGTTCTATGTTCAATAAATTTGCTCTAGAAGTAAAGTCTTCAAATATTTTTAAATAAGGCGGAGAAGTTGTAGTATTATCGACATTCAATCTGAATCTTAGAATAAATTCGCTAGAATAAATAGAGCCATAATTTGTAATGAATAGTATATAAGCTACGGCTGCAGTAATTAAAGACCCAGAGAGAGCTAAGAAATAACTCGAAGTACCAGCAGCCATTCCTGCTGCCAAAGCTAAAAATATATAAGCCGTATCTTTTGTGTCTTTTACAACCGTTCTAAATCTAATAATAGAAAGTGCACCAACAAGAGCGAATGCTCTGGCAACATTATTTCCAATAACCATCATCACCATTGCAACAATTATTGTCACAAAAACAATTGTTAGCATAAATGATTGGGAATAACTCACGCCTTTATGAGTAAGCTTGTAAACATAGCTAATAAATAATCCAAGAAAAATGGATAAAGTCAGGTTCATCAAAATATCAAATTGAGAATAAATTTGAGATAAACCTGCTAAATTTAAAAATTCTTGACTAGATTCCATTTTAAGACAAATCCTCAGCTATATTGTTAGTTTTCATCCCTAAGACAAATTTTGATACTGAGACCCGATTTAGATTATATACCAATATTAACTTATGAAACCAAGCGGGTATTTTTCGATAAAATTTTACTTCTAATATAGTGTAGCCAGGCAGACATTGGGTAAAGTCTTCGTCTATTGGAAATAAAATTTTTGATGGTCTTGATCTTATGTGACTATCAAAAGTGATCCTGAAATTTAAATCATAATCGCTTACATAGGGTCTTCTAACATAGTCTACTAAAACAACAGGAGAAATATTTTTTTTCAAAGTATCAGTAATAAATTGATTTATCAATTTTGAATTCCCGTATCGATCTAAAATATAATTTATGTTATCTGCTTTACAAAATTTATTTAAATCACCATCATCAATATTCATCCTATGTTTATAAACTCTATTAACATTTCTTCCCTTTTGTTCTATAAATAAGGATGACTTTCCAAGTGCAGTGTCATAGGTCCTTAACCTAAACTTTTGTCTTTTTTTTATTCCATCAATTTTTTCATAAAAATTAAATGAGGTTGGACTATCAAAATATAAAGACCTCACAAAATATGAATTATCAAAATCTGGGTGAACAAACCCATCAAATTTCATGAAATGATTTATTTGAGTTTCAATTTTCTTTCTAACTCTTTCATTTAAGATATATTTGAACTCATACCTTGAAAATTCTTGAAGATTTTTTTTCACCCTATTTATCAATTTTATTATTTTCTATTATATTGTTTTTAAAAATGACTTTTTTTGTCTTTAAATGAGCATAACTTTCATTAAAAACGCTATTATTTATTGAAATTTTTGATTTATTTTTTGCATAAATCTTATTATCCGTGTCGTTAAAATAAGAGGAATCAACTTCTATTTTACCTCCATTTCCGTACCTCCAATTCTTTCGATATGCATCAAGTTGAATATTATTTTCTCTGAAGTCTGTGTCTTTGACATAAACATTAGTATTATCTTTAGATTGGATTGCGATCTCAGTATTCACAAAAATTAAATTTTTAACTTGAACAATAGAATTCTCTCCAGCAGAAATTCCCTTGTCTCCGGCTTCATTTATCAAAGTATTAGAAACCAAGACTTTTGATGTCATCGCGTCTATGGCATCATTTCCAGCATTTTTAAAAGTACAATTTAGGATTTCCGCATTAGAAATATCAATATCAATCAAATCTGATATTCCATCAAAAATGATTGAATCTTTCAGCAAAATAGCATCTGAATACAAAATATGTATTAAATCATCAAATCTGTGATTGCTTGAAAAGCTAGTATTACTAAATTTGATATTTTTTGCAGCATATACGGAAAACATTCCTGTGAATTCATATCCGTCAAAATTGCCTCCACTTCCACCTGAAAAATTTACATATTCAAAGATTGAATTGTTAGTATCTTCGCCTATTAAGGCTATTATTCCCCAAGGCTCATCATTTAATTTTTCGAAAGAAATTTTTTCTTCCGGTGTTCCTAATGCTTGAACTTTGTTTTTAAAAATTATAGAACCTTTTGAAGAAATTTTGATTTTAGTTCCAGGTAATATCTTTAAAGGAAAATCAATAATTAATAACTTATCTACAATAATTTCTCCTTGCCATATTTTTAACTCTTCTTCTAGTTTATGTTTCAATGGAAGATTATTTAAAGAATTAGAAAAACCTATAATATTTGTATCTTCTTGAGATTCTAGAAAATCATTCTTATTTATAGGTTTAAATAATACCTTTTCAACATCTAAGCTTGGCGGAATAGAAATTTTAAAAATTGTTGGTTGAATTTTAAATCCCTCACTTGCCATGAAAGTAGTTATTCTCGATTTGTTTTCAGCGAACTTAACTCTGTTAGAGTTTAAAATCATCTTAAAATAGTAGCAATCATCTAATTTCAGATAAGATTTAAAATACTCTTCATCTATTCTTACCCTTAAACTATCAAACGTTTTTGAATAAGATTCAGAGCAAATTTTTATTTCTTCTACTGGTTGAAAAGAATCAATAACAAAATCTATTCCATCTTTGCTCTCTATCCAGTTCATTTCACTCTTTAAGTTAAAGCTATCTTTAATATTTTTTTCTATATATTTAATTCTTTCTAATAATTTTTTATACTCTTCCTCGACTCCTTGAGAAAACAAAAGTTTATGGTCAAAACCGTTGGTCAGAACAAACTGCGAATGAGAAGGATCTCTTTCCCATGAATCTTTAATTAAATAAAAAATCCTCTGGGCTTCTTTTGTGATGTCCTCATAAATTCCGTTATTTATATAATTTTCTAATAACTTATATTTGAAATACATAAATTTTGAATTATTCATATATGCCTCCATAAGAGCATGAGGCGCGTTATCTAAACTTATATCTTCATCAATTACAATTTTTGATTTTGTATCATTAAAAATAGTATCCAAAGCTATCGGAAATATTTCATCCATCCAAGGATCACTAATTAGATACATATTATTCTTTTCATAGTTATGCCAAGATTGAATTAAAGTCTCGTAAGCAGAAAACTTTGCCCATCTTTTTATGGTTGCCACTTTCTCTAAAGAATTCATCTTGTTTTTGTCATTGAGTGAATCCCTTACAAGCGTAAGGAGTTTTTCTAAATCATTAAAATTTGATGGATCTCTTGCATTGAAAATAGCTCTTTTTTCCCACAAATAAGGATTATTAAATAAATCATTATCTTGATTCAAAGGTTTGTCTGTTCTTGATGGAGTTCCTTTATAGATATTTACAGGCATAAAATTGTTTCTTCTCAAAAAGTTTTCATCGATTCTTTCTAGCTCTAAATAAAGCCCTTCATACTTATCGTTTATATAAAGCTCCACAAATCTAAATTTTGGAATAGGAATATTCATTTTTTCTGCAACAAAGTATCCAAGATAAGTATTAATCAGTGAAGAATCTCTTGGAAGCAGGTAATCAAATACCCTAGTTCCATCTACAAGATCATTTTTCTTTCTCTTCACTCTCCAGGACTTTTTATTGTAGAGCCAATTATTTGGATTATCTCCTCTATGCCTGACACTGATATTTTTTAACTTGAAATCATCTAAAATCAAACCTTTTACCCACTTTTTTACTGAATAAGGCAGATTTGATGTTAAATGATTTTGATTTTTTTTGGATATATAAAGGCGTACTTGGTCTAGAGGAGTCTTTGCTTTTGGATAAACCGACTTAAGAGAGTTTTCTATGAAACTAAATGTTTCAAGTTCAAGTGAATTGTATTGACTCAGTGTTTGTCCCTCCTCAATATAGCCAGCCTTCCAAATTTTTAAATTCGAATTGAATGAAAGTAATAAGAAAGCTAGAGAAATAGAAATAGCGGCTAATTTTAAGATATATTTTTCTCTTTTTTTTGATTCCATTTTAGTTTTTACATGAAATAGAATTGTTCAGGGATAATTTAGAGATGGTTAAATCTATTGCCACTTTATCAACCTGTATTTTATCTATGTTCGGAATTTTGATATAAATATTTTCACCGTCTTTATTCGTCGAAATCACTTTATTATCTAAAATGAATCCTGTTTCTGGAAAGAGTCCAATAATTTCATCTTTAAAGGTTTTAACAAGCTCTCCTTTAAAGAACATTTTTATTTCATGAAAGACTATTTCTATTCCGCCTCCATTAGAAATTCTTAATGAAGGATTAAGAAAATAAGAATTTTCTCCTAGGAGAAATTCATAACTTACCTTTTCTCCTAACCTAAGTCCTTCATTAAGAATTAGCCTTCTTTTGTTTTCGAATTCATACTCAAAAGCTAACCTACGATAGCCTATGCCTAATAAACTTGATCCCTCACTCTTTTTATAATCTCCAAACTGATTAATTTTATATAAGCTGCACCACTTAGCTCCTTGTGCTGAATTAACTTCATCCATAAACATAATATTTGCTAATTGATAAATTCTTATATCAGAAGGGACAATCTCTAAAGCCTTATTTAAAAAATATTTTGATTTCTGGGAATCGATAGATTTGTAGGCCTTGGCTAGCATTAAAATCAAATCAATATTTCTATCATTCAAGGAATAATTTTTTTCTAATATAGAAATAAACTTTGATCTCTCTTCGTCCAAAACTGCATATTCAAAAGCTTTTTTTATATTTTCTGTTAAACCTGTAACCATTTTATTATTTGACTCACCGTATAAATCTGCAAGATCATGTTGTCTTTCTAACCAAGGAATCACTTTGTCAAAGTCCCTAATAGTTAATCCTCCTTTTATTGCTTTCATAACAGCAAATTCAGGAAATTGAACAATCCCATTAAAAACAATATGCCTAAGTTGTGGCTGTGATAAAAAAATTATTACAATTAAAAAAAATAAAAAAAATATAACTACTAAAAATTTCTTCATAATTACTTTTCAAATATATTCTTTAGGTGATCAGCCAATCTTAATGACAGTGCAATTATCGTTAAGGTAGGATTAGCATTAGACGATGTTGGGAAAACTGCGCTACTTGATATAAATAGGTTTTTTTGCTCAAAAACTTTTAAATTTTCATCTACAACTCCATTTTTGGAATCCAGACCCATTTTTACAGTCCCTATATGATGATTTATCGGATCTTGATTTTTTAAATAATCTTTAGATAAAAAATTCTCAGATAATGTAAGTTCTCCAACCCCTTTTTCAGTTAAGTCTTTTTTCAGCTCATCTAAGGCGCATAAAATTGTTCTTTCTTCTAATTCTGAAAGTTTGCCTGCATCAATTATTAATTTATGAGACCCAAAGGCATCTATCTCTTTAGATAATGTTAATCTTCTTTTAGAAATTGGTTCTTGCTCGATTCCCACACAAACTGACCATTCATCTGTCCACATTCTTTTTCCAAAAAATCTAAAAAACAAGTCTAAAGAGAAAAAAATTAAATTTGTAGCAAATTTTGACTGAACTAAATTTTTAATTTTTATTTTTATTTTTTCATAATTTGGCATCATTGTTATGTTGTGTCTTAATATTTTGAGTTTCTTCTGTTGATCAAAATTTAATTCAAAATCTATCTTCTTCTTTAAACTAGATTTCTTAATCCAATTTTTTGTTTTTTTATTCAATTTAATATTTCCAAGGTCTGTAAAAGCAGGATGCGTCATAAAATTTTTTCCTAAACAATTGGATTCCCCTAAAAAGATATCTGAATTTAAAAGTATTCTAGTTGTTTCTAAAGCTCCAGCACAAATTACAAAAAATTTTGCATTGATTTTTATTTTTTTTTCATCGATTGATCTGGCGTTAACATTTTTTACAATCCCTCCCTCTGAGGAGATTTTAGAGACTGTTGCATTTAAAAAGATTTTTATATTTGAAGAGTTTTCTATTTTCTTTTTCAGTAATTTAGTTAAGTCTTTGTGTTTTGCTGCAAAATAATTATTAGATCTTAAATTAGATCCAGGAATTTCTTCAAATACATTTGCTAACTGCGTATCTAATTCTGATACAGGTTTATTAAAATCTTTCCATTCAACACCAGTTAAATTACATGCTTCTTTGTAGTAGTCAATAATTTCATTCCATGAGATAGGCCACCCTTCTACACCAAGTTCTGGTCTATTCTCAAATTCGTGAATAGAAAAAGGAGCTGAAGTTCCTGCCCAAACTTGAGAACTTCCCCCATATCGTCTTGGCCTAGAGTTTAACGCATCCACTTCTCTTTCGCCCACACTCAATGCCTCATTCAATCTTAAATGACTAGTTGTAAGTTTTTTATTTCCAGATTCTAGAATGCAAATACTTATATCGGTGTCTAAAAATTTGGAAGTTAATGACATTGCTGCAGGGCCTGAGCCTATTATGCAAAAGTCAAATTCTACTGGGTCTGCATCTGTGTTATCTAAATAAAAGAAATTACTTTTCATTCGATATTTTGTATATAAGTTTTTTTAGATCTTCTGCGCATCCTAAAAAAAACTCATTTGAAGTGCTTGCAATATGAGGAGAGATAAAGAATGGGTCAGGATGAAATTTTACTAATCTCCCTCTGTAGGGTTCTTCCCAAAAAACATCAAATGCAGCTCTAATTTTTCCTTTTGCCAGATTTTCATAAAGGTACTTTTCTTCAACTAACATTGCCCTTGAGGTATTTATTAAAATTGAATCTTTTTTCATCAACTTAAATTTTTCTTGATCAAAAAAATTTTCATTTTCAATTATTCCAGGTATGTGAATACTTATAATATCTGCTTCTTCAATTAAGCCTTTTAAATCTTTTTCATTATTTTTAGCAATATCGAAAGTTTTAACTTTCATAAAATTTTTAAGCTTTTTTGCAACTCTCGTACCTATATTACCTGTACCAATTATCAAAGTTGTCTGACTATTTAAAACTTTTCTAGGAAATTTTATCCATTGTTCTTCAATATTATGTGAAGGATAAATCATTCGAAAAATTAACCCAATCGTGAAATTTGATGTCTCATCATATAAGGTGTCTAAGTTTTTTTTAGAGGGAAATTCTAAAAGAATTTTTCTTTTTTTACATATATCAAAAGGTATATTTTCAGTGCCAACGCCAACTCGGAAAATCCCTTTTAAATTTGGAAATTCACTTAAGTTTATGCTCTTGCTACCTAAAATAATTACTTGAGCCTCTTTCTTGATAGAAGTGAAATATAAGTCTTCAGTAAAACTATTTAATGCTGACGTATTTTTCCAAATCTTTAACTTATTCATAAAAACTTAATTTTTGAAAAAATTTTTTTAAAAACTTATTTCTTTTTTAAATATTCGTTCAATATATTGAAAATTATTTTTGAAACATTTTGATTGTCATAACAAAAGTCCATTACGTTTATTTTATTCTCTTTGATACCTACTTGCCTTAAGTTTTTAAGCTTATTTTCTAAGTCTTCATATTTCTTCATAATAATATTATTGTTATGAACAAATCTATTTAAAAAAGGATTTCTAGAATCCGGATCTAAAAAAATTACATCCATTCCTAGTCCAAGCAACTCGTAACCCATTGAAGAACCATAAGTAATAATGAGTTTAGAATTTTTTGCAATTTCATATGAATCTAAGTTTTTATTAAAATAATTTATTCTTTTACTATCAATCAAGGATAATTCTTTTTCATCCTTTTTCCAGCTTGGGTGATGTTTTATTGAAAAAGTTAAATCTTTGAAATTAGACGCTACTTCAGCTAACCATTTAATAGATTTGTAGTACCCCTTCCAATCCGTTCTATTTGATGTTGAAGCATTAATTCCTATATACAAAATATCTAAATCCTTTTTTTCTGAATATGAAAAATAAGAGGAATTTTCTAGGGCGAAAGAACCAACTGGATAGATTTTCTCAACTCTTGCTCCAAGTTCTAACAAATCTTCTGAAGTCTTATCACCATAGGAAAAGAAAATATCTGTATCAAAAAAAAGGGCATTTTCGTCATGTTGAACAATATTTTTTTGTATACAACAAGATGCCTTGCCACCGAAAGATTTAAATAAATAATTCCTCAAAGCATTAGTGCCTCCTAAATTTCTATCCTGAATTAAAAAATCTGCTTTGTAAGCGTTAAATATAGAAAGATAATAAAAATAATCATTTAAAAAATATGAATTTAAGTGAAATAAATTTAATTTTAATTTATGTGAGTATAGAAAAAGAAAAATTGAATCCTTAAAGTAAGTTTTAATACTTTTTTCAAAAATTAATTTCCTACTATATTTTTTTAGGTTTTTTCTATATAGAATATTTTTATTTTTTATATTTTTAAAATTTTGTTTTGCAATATAAATAGTGTTTTCTTTGTAAAATAAATCCTCAAGTTTTTCCCATCTTGCCAACTCATTTTCCGTTTTTAGTCCGTCAATCAAAAGGTTATATTTTTTTGGCTCAATTTTTTTTCTGCTCGATAAAACAAAAGTAAAAATTAAAAATAGAGTATTTTTAATAAACGATATAACTAAACTATATGGGGTATTTGAGTTTCTATATTTAGATAATTTAAAGTTGTAGTTAAAGGATATTTTTTGCTTTATGTATTGATTACATATATCAATTGGTAAATCTAACTTGGATGAAAAATATTCAACCAGTTCCTTACCAAAATCGCTATCTAAATTGGAACTTATGTCTTTTTCAATTTTTTTAACTTTATCAAATGTATTTTTCAATTTAATTTAAATTTTTGTAAAACAGAAATTATAATAAAAATCTTTCAAAAAATAATTTTGAAAAAATTATTTCTTTTTTAAAAATACCCTGTAATGGTCCCCCAGTAAAAGGTCATTTAAAATATCTTGAATATTTAGTATTTTATCCGTTGTTTTTTTATCAAATTCTTCTAATAGAATAGTTTGAATATCTAAACCATTTGACTCGATTTTTTTGATCTCTAGATTAAATTTTTTAGAAATTTGATTAATTATTTTTTTTGAAAAAAATATATTATGCCTTGCACTTTCTATATACCTCGTAGGAAGAAACGAATATTTTTTTAAATATTCTCCTAAAAAACTTTCTGAAGAAGGCACTTCAAATGAAATAAGGCCATTTTCATTTAGAAGATTTTTTGCTTTTTTTATTGCAAAAATTGGATCGAACATGTGCTCTAGAACCCCCCAAAAAGTAATCACATCAAATTTTTTTTCAAAAATCATAGTGTTAAAATCATCGTTATAAATTTTTATATTTTTGTTATTGGAAACTATACCCGAGGTTTCAACGCCCTCAGAGATCCAGTTTTGTTTTTCGCAGATTTCTAAAAAAGTTCCTCTTCCACACCCCACGTCTAATATTCTAGGATTTTTTTTATTAACTAGACTCGATATCTGATTAAACTTCCTTTTTTCTAAAACTCCCTTTCTAATTTTACTGCCAGATTTTACCAAACTATTCTGGTATACCTGATAAGTACCATCTCTATATAAAGATTCTAAAATACCGTCCTTTAAATGAGGGTTTGTGTATAAAGAATCGCAAGATGCACAAACATGATAGGAAAAATTTTCTATATTAAACGCATGATTACTTTCTTTTTCTCCGCAAAGGGGGCAACTAATTTTACGAAAATATTTTTTATTAGGAGATGAATCACTATTAAACCAATGGAGAATACTTTTTGAAAAAAATTTCCTCACACTCAACAAATCTTTTTTTGACTTCAAGTCAAATAGATTAAGCTTAATTTTATCCATAAAAATTTCTTAAATTATCTTTTTAAAGACTATGCCTTTGTTTAAAAAGAAACTCGCAAAAATCAAAATCCGTCTGGTCGTCTATATCCCAAGAATTTAATTTATCTAAAAAATAAAAATATGGAGAATTACCGACGCATGAACCCCACTTAATCATATTATTCCTTTTTAAAATATTTATGGTAAAAGTTAAGGAAACTAAAGGATTTAAATCTTGTGATCTGGGCCATGGAAAAGGTATAAAATTAATAGGTTTTTCTTGATAAAAAAAATTTTCTTGAATTTTTGTGGAGCTTAACAAGCAGTCATACTTTTCATCCATTTCATGATAAATTTTTATTGCTTCTGAATATATTTTAGGGCCAGCTAATGGATTTGTAACATTTATCCAAGCAATATTTTCGCCATCAATCTCTGAAGCAATATAAGAATAAACTTCGCTCATAGGAATATGAGATGTTGAATATTTTGGATCTCTCTTATGTGTGCTAAATCCATTTTTTTTTGCTATTTCTAAAATGATTTTATCTTCAGAAGACACGATGATATCTTCAAATCCTTCTGCCTCCTTTAACTGATTTAATTTTACTTCATAAATTGAAGTCCCAGCGAAATCTCTAAGATTTTTTCGTTTTACCCTTTCTGAATTACCTTTCACGGGAACTAAACCAGTGATACTTCCTTTCATTTTAATTTATATTTTTTTAAAAATTGAACTTTTACTTTTTTTTCACTAAAAAGTTGTTAATTTCATTGTACCAATCTTCATTCCAATTATCGCTGCTTAATCCAAATTTCTTGACAAAAGAATTTTTAGCTTCTTGTACTTCTTTTGTACACCACCAAATTTCGAAATTATCCTTATATTTTGAAATATGATTAGCTAATGACTTTTCATTGTAGTGTAAGATCCCGCATGATACAAAACAATCAAAAAAAGGTTGGGCATGTATACTCATCTCCCAAAAATTTTTCCTCAAAAATAAACACGTTGGTCGATTTAAAATCAGAGCTTCTAAGAAAACAGTTGAATCATATGTAACGATTACAAGTTCAGATTTTTCAATACTTTTAACCAGTGGCTCATTATCTGAATAAAGAAATTGATTGGAATTTAAATGTTCTGAATACTCTTCTTCTAAATTTCTAGATTTTATATCTTTTTTTATTCTCACAATTACTTGTTCGCTCATTTTTATTTTTTTTAGTTCATAAAAAAAATCTAAATGCATTTTTTTACAATCTTCAAAACTATTTGATATTGGAGACGAATCAACATGATTGCTATATTTGGAAATACTATAAGGAATAAAAAGAATTTTATTTCCTTTCTTTTTAACCTTATGAGCTCTTAAATCAGAAAGTTTTGGGGAAGGTAAGTTAAATTCACCCCATCCCCAGCAATAAAATCGATCAGATATTTTTTCAGTAAGCTTTCCAGGCCCGTTGAAAAGCGCGGTACCATGATGGCCTCCATGAACCATAACCCAAAATTCGGTATTCTGGTTTTTCTGATTAGCAACCCAAAATTTAAAGTGCTCATTTGAAAAATATGCATTCGAAGTCATGATCAAGTCTGCATTTTTAGGAAAGATTTTATTCGATTTTTTTTCTACCTCTTTAAATCCTTCAATATAAGTGAGAGGTATATTTTTAGGTATCAATAAATCTAGTAATTTCTCTAGTGAATTTTGTGCGTTGACTATTTCCAATAACTTTGTTCTTTGTTTTGGATTGAATTCTTTAAAATTAGGTCTTACTCTTAAATAGTAGGAAAAAGAGAGGCTTCTTAACTTAAAAAGAAGTTTGTACAAATGTTTCTGAGAAATATCGAGCTCAACAAAGACCACTTTTCTTTTAATATTTCTAAAAAATTTTGTTAAAAAAAATAAAACTGACTTTAAATAAAAAGATTTACCTCGAATTATTTTTTCTGTTGAGAAATACAATTTATTATTCGTTTCTTTTTTATTAACAAATTTTGTATTTTTTACAATCTCTGAAAATAGATAATAATTCCAGTCATCATTGTTAAACTTTTTGTTAAAATCTACGAAGTCAAGAGGAACCCAATCTTTTGGATTATATTTTGGTAATTCAGCGAAACGAATCTTGTATTTCTGTGAAGAAATTTTAATCATTTCAAAACGGTCAAAAACAATTGAGATGAAATAATAAAGCCATGGTCCAATAATTATTCTCCAGTATTCCTTGTTTTTTTGAATATCATTTAAATTATTTAAGCCTAAAGTGAGTCTTTCTAAATAATCTTCATATAAATTTAGAATAAGGAAATGGTCTTCTAAAAGCTTCTTTCTATTGTCCCAATGATAGGTTGCACGTGTTTCATTTTGGTTACTTAAAGGACCAAATAAGATTAAATATTTAAAATCGGATTCAGGCCTGTTTAGAGAAGCAGGAAGTAAAACAAAATCACTCAAGATATGATCGAGTCCTTATGAATACAATATAATGGATTTTTTATAATTTTATTCATATAAAATTCTACAGAATCTTTTACTGACACCATCCTAGTTGGAAAGTATCCAAAATCTTTTTTTGTAATTAAACCTGCCTCATCTAAATCATTTCCATAAGCTTCATAATTTTCTTCAATTGGAAATTTGAATGACGTACCCTTTTGAATTTTTTTATTGTTGGTCAGCTCTTTTTCGGTAAGGCACCTCACAAGCTGTATAACACTTAAGTTCTGATCATCAGGCGAAGTAAAGTATTTTAAATACCTGTGAGGCACTCCTACTTTTTGTTGAGCATAATGGATAAATGTTGATCTATACTTTACGTCATTAAATGCTCCGCCTAAAAGTAAAATCCACGCTCTATTTTTAAAAGAATATTCAAAAACTTTATCAAAAATAGAGTTTTTTCCAAAACAATCGTTGCTAATATCTAAAAAATTATTAACTAATTCGTTATTAAAATCATTTTTTCTGATGCAAACTGAAAAATTTGGGTTATTCGTTCGAAAGTAATTTTTTTGATTTAGAGTAAAATTTGAAAAGCTTCCCATTTCAGGGCATGGAGTATCATTGTAAAAACTTTCTCCATTTCCCCAACTATAGCTAAAGGTTGGTACTATTAAGGTTCCTTGAGGAATAACTTCTTGAAAAGCTTTTTCTATTGTCTCTAAACCATTTTCTAGCTTACCTAGCCCTAAAATGCTACTAAATAAAAAGACTAAATCATTAGGTTGTAATTTCAAATCATCTTTAAGATGATTTACTAGAGAAATTTTTGTTGTTTTTAACATATATTATTCCAGTATGTTGAATTCAAATATGCCAAGTCCATATAACTTATAAAAAGTGACTATATTACATTGCTTGGTAGGTGAAGGCTCAGGGAGAGTTAATCTCAGTCCAAGTCGGTTTTTTATAATTTTTTTATGTAATTCTTTCATCTCTTTTATATTTTTTATATCAAAGCATAAGTGATTAAATCCTAATGGATAATTTTTTGCTCTGCCCTCTCTAGTTATAAATTCTTTATAAGTATCAAGAGTTTCATCCCACACAAAGCATACAGATACTCCTTGAATATTATCTTGGATGAATCTTTTGCTGGTTTTTGACTCGATAAAATTTGTTTTATTTTTGGGAATGATTATCCCTATATGATTTAAATTTAAGTCTTTAAAGATTTCTGGCTTCATTTTTATAAGTCCTGTGACAAGCCAACTCTTTTTAATTGCTCATAAACTTTATCACTTGTAGAAGCTATTAAAGATTTGTCTTCTAAAGAAGCAGCATTTCCATTTTTTAAATTAAGTAAACCATTAAAACCTTGGAAAAAAGCAAATAAAGGAGCAACGTCATAAATTTCTACGTCGTGCCAAATTCTTGCATCTAATTTTCCTATTATCAACATTGCAATGTCGAAAAGAGCAGAACCTGAAATTCTTGTTGTGAAGGAATTATCAACCACTAATAAAAAATTATTCTTCATTTCATCTGGCTTTTTATAAAATTGATTATCAAAAGCTACCATCATTTGAGAAAGGTTGTTATCTGAAACTTTTAAAAAGATTTCTTTTTCAAAATCTGATTCAATATTTAAGTAAAAAATTTTTTTATCTTTATAAATAATCAAAACATCTTGCATTGGGAGAGAAATATAACTTTCAGTTGGGATTTTAGATTTTGAGAAAACTGTATATGAAAAACCCCAAATTGGTAATTTGTGAAGAAAGTTATGAGTTCCATCTAAGGGATCAACAATCACTATTTTCTCTTCATTGAAATCTAATTCCCTATAATTATTCATTTCTTCAGAGACAAAAAAAGAATTTCGGTGGTATTTTATTGATATCTCTCTTAAAACATCTTGAGAATGCATGTCAACATCTAAGACAAATTCTTTCTTATGATTAAAAAATTTTTCTTTATTTATTGAAGAGTTATTTTCTAAAAACCGCTTTTTTAGATCTAAAGAAAGATTTTTAAAATCATTTATAATATTCATTTTCTAGAATTTCTTTTACTTCTCTTCTTTTAAGTTTACCACTAAGAGTTTTTGGAATTGATTCTAAAAAAAATATTTTTTTTGGATGCTTGTAAGACGAAAGATGGTTAGATAAGTTTTTATAAAGTTTGAGTTGGAGATCATTTTTATCAATATTATTATCCTTAAGACTAATAGCTGCAAAAATTTCTTCTCCTTGAATATTATCTTTTAAACCCACAACAACTACTTCAAGAACAAGACTGTTTTTATATATTATTTCTTCTATTTCAGCAGGAATAATATTGATTCCGCCTTTTATTATTAAATCTTTAGATCTATCTTTGAAGAAAAATTTTTTATTTTCATAAACTCCTAAATCACCAGTGTGAAACCATCCATTAACAACTGTTTTTTTGTATAATTTTTCGTTTTTATAATAACCAGAAAAAACATTTTTCCCTTTAATCAAAATTTCAGAATCTTTAGATATTTTGCATTCATTTACGTCTAAATTAATACCGATACTGCCGGGTTTCCAATCTTTTGATCTAGGGTCATCAATATGAGATGGACCTGTTTCTGAAAGACCATATAAATTTGCTAATCTAATTCCAAACTTTTTTTGAAATTTTTCTTGAATATCTTTGGGAAGAAATGAGGAACCACAGCCTATAAATATGATATTTTTAAAATCCAAATTATCTAATTTATAATTAATTTTTAATAATATATAAACAATAGTAGGAACTAATTGAGTATAAGAAATATTTTCTTTTGAGAGGATTTGAAAGAATTTATTTGAAATGTCTGAAAAACCTTCAGCTATAACAATTGAGGATTTGGTAAAAAGACAAGGAAAAATATTATAATTTATTGAAGCAGTATGCCCAAAAGGTAATAGAGAAAAATGTTTTGTTCTCTTTGAAAATTTGAATCCTCTTATGATGGATTCAATTAAATAAAAGATATTATCATGAGAATATAAAACTCCTTTAGGGTCGCCAGTCGTTCCTGATGAATAATAGAGAGATGCAATTTGGCTTCCTTTAGAAAATGATAAATCCGAGTAAACATTTTTTCCTTGGTATTCTTGTTTGATTTTTTTTGGGTTAATTCTTAATTGGGATTTATGACTGGTTAAATTTTCTCTATCAGTAATCAGCAATTTAGAATCAACATACTTAAAAATCCTCTCCAATTCCTTATCAGAAGTGAAATATGGTATTGGATTAAATATATTGCCTGTAAGAATACAAGAGATCAAAACTTCAAAATATTCAATCGAATTTGGTAAAACTACTGACACAATTTCTGACTTATGTTTAGTTAAAATATCTAAATATTTTTCTGATTCAATAAAAATTTCTGAATAGTTTGAAAAATCACCTGTAGAAATGTTTTTAACTCCTTCATCTGAAGATTCTTTAAGGCCATAGAGTTTTTCTTGAAGTTGAGACATTATGTAAAATTTTTTTAATTTTGATTTTTTCTATTCAACAATTTCTATTAGTTCTTCTTCTTTTAAATAATTAAAAAAAGGTATTAAATCCAACGCATAAGAATTGATAGAATCAGCAATATCCACTATATCTTTCACTCCATCGCAACAAATCATAAGATCTAATATTTTTTTTGCATCTAAACTTTCTAAATTTTTCTCTCCTCCCACAATTTGGTAGTTTTTTCCTCGTTTTGATAAAAAAGGTTCTCCTTTAACTTTTGATTTATAAATAAAATTTTCTTCTAAGATTTCTATGCACTGAGAATGAATATTAAAAGAATCTTCAAGACCATCTTTAGAGATAAAGTTTAAATCATCGAGGGATGTGTGATATTCAGGATATTCTTGATATTTTGATTTCATGATTGAAACCATTGGCAAATCAACACCAGGAGAACAATATTGCCTTTCATCGCTTCCTCTGTCTTTAATAAAGCTATACTCTTTGTATTTATTTTTTTGGTTCTTGATGCAGTGTCTAGCAATTTTGTCTGTAATAGTTTCTCCCGTTCTAGAGGGAAGAAAAGAGAAAGATTTATTGTCACCCACACATGTTAGGTTAAAAGCCGCATAAACTTTTGAAAGATCTTTTTCATTTTTATGAATATATGCAATGCTACCAATAGTTTCTGGAGTAAAGCTAAATCTGTATGTGAATCTATTATTTCTTTTTGTGATCCATTTTGCTAATTCAACTGAAAGTGCTGGTCCAGACAATTCGTTATTTGCCATCGCAGGGTGGCAAATATAAGTTGAGAAAAATATCTCCTCTTTAACCTTTCCTTTAATTATTAAATCTGCATAAGTTAAATTTCCTTTCTTTAAAGAGGAGTCAATAAATACATGATATTTTTCATCTTTCAATTTTAGTCTTTGATTGTGTGATAAACAAAATCCCCAAGATTTTTTATAATAAGTAGTTACATAGGGAATTGCATCCGGTTTTTCTACTAGTGAAAACAAATTTTTGTTTAATTCATCTAAACTAATGATTTTATCTATTGGCTCACTATATCCAACAAGGTGAAGATTATTTTCTTCAAAATCTATTATTTTTTTTCCTTGTAAATCTTCAATATAAGCAGAACTTACATTCCATTCATCTGGAATAATCCAATCACCTACTTTTGATCCTGAGGGAACTTCGTGAACTCTTAATTCTGGTAAAAAATCATTTTTTATAATGTGTAAAGTTTTCCTTACCCCTTCTCCAGTTAAGCTTCTCGGAATATCGTAGAGCTTTTGAATTAAGTTATAAATTGAATTACCGATCATATGATTTGAAAAAATTGAAAGAAATGAAAAAGAAAAGAAAAATTACTCTTAATATTTTAAAAAAAGATGATATTTTTCCTCCATATCTTGAATCTCCTTCCCTTTTTTTTACTTTAACAGATACTTCTTTTATTTCAATTTTATCCCGTAAAGAACAAGCAAGTAATTCTGTTCCGACCATTTTTTTAGAATCAAAATACTTATATTTGTCATAAAAGCTTTTGCTGTATCCCTTCATCCCGCATAAAGGATCTTTTAAACCAAAAAAGATTACGGTAAGGAATCCAAAGTAACTTTCAATAAGTCTATTTTTGCTGTCTCTTTTACCGATAATAATTTGTACTCCTGATTTAAGAAGATTTAAAAATTGCTCGATACTAGACGAAGAAAATTCACCATCAGCATCGAAAGTAACAACATATTTATAATTATTAGCAAAAGCGAAACTCAGACCTGTTGATAAGGCAGATTCATAGCCTTTGTTTTTGCAATGAGATAAAAGCTTTACACCTGTTGATTCTACTTTTATTTTAGTTTCGTCTTTAGAACAGTCATCCACCACGATAATGTCTCCAAAGATTTTTGCATTTGAAATTACATCACATATTGTGTCTGCTTCATTATAAGCCGGTATAACAATTGCTAAGTCAGATCTTCCCATAAAATCACATCGCCAGCTTCTATATCTTTTGATAGTTTTTTAGTGATTATTTTCTCTAAATCAAATGGCTCCAAAGCTCCAACGGGACATGGTCTCAATGGAAATAAATCTTCTCTTCTTATAATATCGTCTTTTTTTAAATCTTTCTTGGCCCTAAGAGCTCTTCTTTGCAAAACTGAAGTCTCTTTTTCATTTTGTTCGACTATTTTTTCTCCATCTCCTAGACATTTTTCTAATTCTCTTGTTTGGTCGACCATTTCTTTCCAAGTAGAAGGATTCATTGAAAACTTATGGTCAGGGCCATTCAGATCATTAGAATCCGTAAAATGCTTTTCTATAACTCTTGCTCCAAGAGCAACAGAACCTAAAACAGAAGATGCTCCAAAAGTATGATCACTCAATCCCAAAATAACATCAGGATAGTTCTCAGAATATTTTTTTAAAACATTGAGATTTATATAGTTAAGATTATTCTGAGAAGCAGTGTAGTTTGTGTTGCATTGCATTAAAACTAGCGGATTTTTATATTCAAGTAAAACTTTCATAGCTCTATCTACATCTTTTAATGAAGAAGCTCCTGTAGCTAAGAAAACTGCCTTGTTTTTTTTTGAAATATGATGAATTATTTCAAGCCAAGTGATATCTCCTGACCCAATTTTATAAGCTTGAACATAATCATCTACAAAATCTACAAGTTCCAAGGAATACGGACTAGTCATGAATACGATTCCAGCCTTATCACATGTTTCTTTAAGCTCATTGGTCCATTCTCTATTTAGACTGGCATCTTGATAAGTTTCAAAAACGCTTTTTTCCCAGTTTTTTTGATGAGATTGTTGGGTGCCCAGTTTTTTAAATCCAAAATCACTAACTATGGTCTCTGCGTCAAAATGTTGAAATTTTGCACAATTCGCCCCTGCTTCTGCGGAAAGATGAATCAAGTCTTTAGCTTTCTCTATGTCTCCATCATGATTTGCTGCAATATCTGCAATAAAAAAAACGGGCTTATCTTTTCCAATTTCAAAATTTTTTAATTTAAAATCCATATTTATTTATCCTTCATCTTTGATAATTTAATTTCTTTTTTTAGTGAAGGTAATTCAATACCAAATTTTTTTTCAAACTTTGAAACATTCATCATCATTCCTTTAGGTCTTTTAGCTATAAATTTCATTTTATCAATAGATATGAGTTTTACTTTAGACTTATCATTTTTTAAAATATCGCTGTAATCTAGAGCAAATTGAGCTTTACTCATTCCATCTTTACTTCCAAGGTTAAATATACCTGAGTCATAAGATTTAAAAAGCTCGACAATTATTTTAGATAGAGTTTTAATATGAATTGGGGAAAAATGAACGTCACTAAATAAGTTTATGGGGAAATTTTTATTCTCTATATTTTTATCTATCCAATCAGTAAAACTCTCTCTAGATGAATTTAAACTTTTACCGAAAAAATTAGTTCTTAAAATTAACGCATTAGCAGATAAAGCAATCTTTTCGGCTTCATATTTTGTTTGAGCATAGTTATTCTTGATTACTACATCTTCCTCACAACTTATTCCTTTCTTATCATAAAGATGATCCGTAGAGATTTGAATAAATTTAATATTTTCTTTTTTGGAATTAATCCATCTTGATAAGTTAACAACTGGCTGAATATTTAATTTTTTTGCTAATTGATAGTCTTTCTCGTTTTTCTCAACATCGGATAAACATACTAAATTTACTATAATTTCTGGGTTAATTTTATCTAAAAAGCTTTTTACTTGATTGAAGTCAGTCATATCAAAATTTACTTGGGCTTTATTTTTGTGTCCATGAGAAAAGTTTTTTATTCCTTGTTTATCTAAATGCTTAACAATAGAGGTTCCTAATAAGCCTGTCCCGCCTGCTATAAGTACTTTTTCCAAAATATCAACTCTCCTTTCCCTTAGAATTGATTAAGCCTTCATTTCGAATAAAATTTGAATTGATTTTTCTCAAAGAATTATTACTTTCTATAAGTTTATAAACGTCTTGTGTGAGAAATTTTTTATTCTTTTTATATAGCAATTTGTAAATCTTCCTTATAAATTCTAAATCCTCTTCATAATCTACTGTCCACCTTAGATAAGATTTGTCAATTTCTTGCTTAAAATGATAGATGTTATATTTATCTTCTTTCTCTAAGGCATAAGGAACAACGTGCTCTCTTTGATAGTCCAAATCAGCTAATTTCCAAGATTCTTCTAATAATCTATAACTTAATATCGTTAAATCTAAACCTTCTGGATAAGTAGGAAAAACTGAATTTGTCAATAAATCATATTTGCTTGATTTAAATTTCTCTATCATTGAATCAATTAGAACTGGATCAGTTAGAGGATCATCTGCAGTAAGTCTGACAATGGATTCAACTTTGAACTTTGTTGCTGCTTTGTAATATCTATCTAGCAAATCATTTAAACTTCCTCTATAACAATCAATATTATTTTTATCGCAGAGTGTTTGAATTACATCGTCTGATTCATGTATAGAAGTCGCTACTACAAGATTATCTAATTTTTTTGATCTTAAGATTCTTTCTATCTGAAGAAGAATCATAGGTTTACCCAATATTTTTTTCATTACTTTTCCGGGAAGTCGAGTAGAAGACATCCGGGCTTGAAGAATTGCAGCTATCATCTTGTTATTTTCCAAAAGGATGGGTTCGTTATTTTTTTATTCTTAATAAAAAAATTCTTATATTCCAAGTTAACTGTTTTAGAATTAAAAGCGTGAATTATTTCTTTTAATTCTTTATGATTCTGAACTCCAAAAACTGCAGCGTCAATTTCATTTATGGTTTTAATAAAATTCACAGCCCCCATTAATCTGGATAAATTCTTATCTTTTAGAAAGTTTAAATATTTTTTATGATCTCTTTTTATTGCATTGAAATAATCATCTAGTTCACTTGTTTTCATCAAAAGAATTCCTTGTAAAAATATAGATCTTGCATGAAGCTCAACTCCAGATTCTTTTAAAAGGTTAATCTCTTTGCAATTTAGAAACTCCTGATTAAAAACATTTATAGGATACTGAAGAACATCTATCGATATTTCTGAACTAATTTTTTTTAAATCATTTACAGAATAAACTGAAACGCCCAATTTATTTACAAGCCCCTTTTTTTTCAGCTCAGTTAGAGAATCATATATTTCACAACCGTTACATCCCATGATGTCTGCTGCATCATGAACAAGCAAAATTTCAACTTTTTCTCGTTTAGTTTTTTTTAAGGAATTAATAAATTCTTCTTTTATATATTTTATCTTTGATTTTGTCGATAATTGTTTTGAGGAATTTGCTGTTTTGGTTATTAATAGGAAGTCTTTAGTTAATTCGTAAAATTTTCCAATTCTTTCTTCTGAATCTCCATAATTTGATGCGGTATCAAGATAGTTAACGCCTGATTTTTCAGCAATTTCTAGAACTTTTCTAAAGTCTTCATCGCTAACTTTTCCAAACTTATTTGAAACTCCATAGTCATTTCCAATTTGAGCAGTACCTAAAATATAGTTCATAAAGTTTAGTCAAAGAAATCTATTGTTTTTTTTAAAATCTCTGCTTGTCTTTTCGCTTCATCCCATTTCCAGTAGTTAGTTTTAAATTGTAATAATGATGTTTGAAGGCTCTCTGCAACGGGGCATGAAGGATTTTGTTCCTTTTCTTTCAAATCTTTATAAAAAGGTTCTTGATAAGTTAATTTCCAAGGAGCGTAAATTCCATCGCCTCCTAGCTTTTGAAACTTGTCTCTAAATGTCATCCAATCTATAGACGGATGTTTTAATCTAGCTACAAGCGTCCAATAGCTATTTATAGAATAATCAGGAGTTTTTTGAGGTAAAAGCCATTTAACTTTTGATAGAATTTCTAAAAATAAACTGGCTACCTCTATTCTTCTGTCAACAAGTTCATTTACTCTTTCGAGCTGTCCCAAAACAACTGCCGCACATAATTCTGGCATCCTAAAGTTAAATCCAGTAGAAACATGTCTTGAATAATTAGGAAGTTGAATATCATTTTTTGTTATTTTGCCTTTGTCAGAAGAGACTCCAGAATATCCCAAGCTACTTATCCTTCTAATATCTAAAGCGAGCTTTTCATCATTCGTTATAATTATTCCTCCTTCTCCAGCGGTCAAGTGCTTAGAACTTTGGAAGCTAAAACTTGCAGCATGGCCTAATGTTCCTGCTAATTTTCCCTTATAGTAACTCAGCATAGTTTCTGCATTATCTTCAAGGACAAATAAATCATTTATTTTTACAATAGCCATAATTTCATCCATTTCGGGGCTTAATCCGTATAACGCAACTGTAATGATGGCTTTAGTTTTTTTTGTTAATTTTTCTAAAATACTTTTGGGATTAATTTGAAAAGTTTCTTCATCTACATCAGCATAAATTGGTATTGCTCCTGCGTTTAAAACAGCAAAGGTAGTACTTGCCATTGTTAAGGGTGGAACTATCACTTCGTCTCCTTCTCCTATTCCAGCAGCTAACAATGTTGCGTGCATTGTCGTAGTTCCATTAATAAATGTTATCGCATAGTCTGTTCCATATAGTTTGGAAAAAGCTTTTTCCAGTTTTGAATTCATTGAATTACCAGATGAAGTTCTAAAATTATTTGATAAAACTTCTTCTATATATTTTTTTTCTTTATTGGAAATTCTTTCTATATCTTGCATAAATATGTTTCAGTGTTTATTTTTTAAATTATTGAATTTACCAATTTTATTTCATCGATGGATAAAAAATTTTCATTATTTTCTGAATTATATTCAAAACCCGATGATACTAACTTTCCCTTTTCTCCAAGTTTTGATTTTGAAAAATCTATAATTGAATCATCAAAAACAAACGAAGGTTTTATCACAAAATGAGATTTAAATTCTAGGGTTAAGTGAGAATCATCTTTTGGGCACATTACTTCGTGTAATTTTTCACCTGGCCTAATCCCTATTATTTTTAGAGACTTCTCAGGGGCAATTGCCTTAGCTAGATCAGTTATTCGAACAGAGGGAATTTTAGGAACAAATAGTTCCCCGCCATGCATTCGTTCAAATGCTTTTGATACAAAATCAACTCCTTGATCAAGAGTTATCCAAAATCTTGTCATTTTTTCGTCAGTTATGGGAAGAAAGGAACTCTTTTTTTTAATTAAATCTTTAAAAAAAGGAACTACTGAGCCTCTTGAACCTACAACATTTCCATATCTGACTACTGAAAACTTTGTATCTCTATCACCTTTTATATTATTTGCAGATATAAAAAGCTTATCAGAAGTTAACTTTGTAGCTCCGTAAAGATTTATAGGTGCTGCAGCTTTATCTGTAGATAAAGCAATAACTTCTTTGATATTGTTAGCTAAAGCAGACTTAATTACATTCTGTGCTCCGTGGACATTAGTTTTGATACATTCCATAGGATTATATTCAGCTGCGGGAACTTGCTTTAAAGCTGCAGCATGAATTAGCATGTCAACATCTCTCGTAGCTTCTAGCAGTCTTTCTCCATCTCGAACGTCCCCTAAAAAAAATCTCATACATGAATTAGAAAATTCGCTTTGCATCTCAAATTGTTTTAATTCGTCTCTTGAAAAGACAATAACTTTTTTTGGATTATAATTTTCAAGTATTTTCCTAATGAAGTGCTTTCCAAATGAACCAGTTCCACCAGTAATTAAAATAACTTTATTATCGAACATAAAATTTCCTAATTTATAATTCTTCCTTCTTCTAATTTAAAAACTTTATTACAAGAGTTTAATGCATTGCTACTATGAGAAATAATCACTAATGTTACCTGCCCTTTTAGAATTTCAATATTACTCATCACTTGATCTTCTGTTTCCTTGTCAAGAGCAGATGTAGCTTCGTCCATAAAGATTAATTCTCTTTCTGAATAAAGAGCCCTTGCTAAAGCAACCCTTTGTTTTTGACCGCCTGATAATTTTATTCCATTCTCTCCAACCATACTATCTAGGTTCATATTATTTTTTTCCATTACTTGACCTAGATTAGCTTGTTTGACAGCCTTATCAAGTTTATCAAAGTCAATATTTTTTTCCTCGATGCCCAAAGCAATATTATTTTTAATGCTTTTATTTATTAAAAAAACACTTTGTGGGATGAAAGTACATTTATTAAACCAGTCTTTTAAATTTTCTTTAGAAAAATTTTTTAATTCTTGCCCATTTATTACTAATTTTCCATCCGATGGTTTTAACATACAAGTCATGATGTCCATTAAGGTTGATTTTCCTGAGCCTGATTTTCCAGAAATGGCCACGAAGTCTCCTTTTTTAATTTTTATATTAATGTCTGATAAAACTTTTAATTCCTTTTCGCTTTTGTAAGAGTAATTGACATCAATCAAATCCAAGCTTTCAAAGTTTTTTAATATCAAATTTGATTTATTTTTTTTTAATGCAGTTTCTTCCTGTATTTTTTTTAATTCGTCATAAACAGAGTTTAGTGCATATTTTGCTGTTCTTATATTTGCAATCCCTATCCCAATTGCATTAAAGGATGGAACTAATCTCAAGGCCCCAACAGCGAAGACACTTAAAACAGAAAAAATATACTCTATAGGTTGTTGTTGATTAATCATTAATATAACTAAAGCCACAATAAAAATAACAACGCTAGCTTCCACGACATATCTAGAAATAACATATAAAGATCTTGTTATGACTCCAGCTTCCCCGTATTGATCAACATCTTTCTTTATTTCTTTTCTAAAGAAATCCTCAACACCAAGTATTCTTATTTCTCTGAAAGCTCCAATAATTTGTTTGATTTCAGAAATTATAGAACTTTCCTTTTGAGACATAATTTTTCCATAATAAAAAAGCTTCACTCTTATAAATTTATAATAGAGGAGTATTACTACACTAAGTAAAATAGCAACAGTGAGAACTAATAAAAGATTCGTTAGAGCCATCAATAAAAAGATTCCAATAATAATTATGACTTCAATAGACAATCTCAGTGCAGGGATAAAAATAGAATCTATAAATAATCCTACATGCGTATTTGTATTAACGAGTACCGAAGAAACTTTCTTTGATGCTATATCTTCGTAGTCTGTTTTTTGATAAGAGCTAATCAGTTTTTCTACTATGCTTGTTCTTATTTCATACCCAAGAGAAAGAATTTTTTTTTGGACAAAATAAGCTACAAAACCTTTTGAACAAAAAATTAGAACCAATGCCAGTCCTACAAATGAAACAATTGATTTATTATCTGTTAACCCAAAAACTTCATTAAAAAAAGGATAATTATTAATTATGTTTTCTTGATATCCTAAAAGTGCTACAAAAGGACCAATTAATCCTATTCCAATAACTTCAATTAAAGAAATAACAAAAAATAAGAATCCTAAAAAAGGAAGTCTATACTTGTAGTTGCCTAATATATAGATCGTTTTTTTTAATTCATTCATGAGCTGTAGAAAAAATATCTAAACTAAGTTATTTTTTTTACCCGCTAAATTTAACATAAAATTTGATTTATTCTCTTCTGGAGAAGTTAACGGTCTGCCAAGGGACTTATTCCAGCCTTTATTAATTTTAATTTCTAAAAAATTAGGTCCATTAAATTTTGCTATATTTCTCAAGGTTTTTTTTATATCTTTTTCTTTGGAGACTGAAAAGAAATTCTTATACCCAGACGCTTCTGCAAAATCTGAAAGATTTAAGTTTTTGGCTGTCGTATCTTGGCCTCCTACAGAATCATGTGCTCCATTATTTAATACAATGTGTAGAAAATTTTTCTGCTTCATAGCAGCAATGGTTGTAAGAGATCCCATATGCATAATTATTGAACCATCTCCGTCAAGACATATTATTCTTCTGTTTGGAGTTTTAATAGCTATCCCCAAGGCTATCTGATTTACATGACCCATCCCCCCTACAACCAAAAAATCATTTGAATGAGTTTGCTTATTTTTTTCTCTGTATTCGTATAATTCTCTAGATGTTATACCTGTTGTTGCAACAATCAAATCATCCTCATAAGAACTGTTTATGATTAATTTAATGGCTTCTTTTCTATTAAGATCATATATTTTTTTTTCAGAATTTAAAGATATATATTCTTCAAAGAAATCTTTTTTAATGACTAATGCCTGAAATTGCATCTCTTTTTTTGCATTTTTTAAAATAAAATTTAACTCTTTTAAAATCTCTTTCTGACTCATATCAGGACTAAAAACTCTATATGGAATATTCATGATTTCTAAAAGCTCCAAAGTTATTTGTCCTTGTTTAATGTGTTGAGGCTCATCTTTAACACCTGGTTCGCCTCTCCATCCGAGCATAAGAATTCCCGGTATTGAATAAATTTTTTTATCTGCCATAGAAAGCAAAGGGTTTACAAGGTTTCCAAAGCCCGAATTTTGTAAGTAGACAAGTGGTAACTTTTTTGTAGCTAGATAACTTCCTATGCCTAAAGCTAAAGCGCTTCCCTCGTTAGCAGAGATTATATGATTATTTTTATCTAGATTATCGTCAAGATAAAAACAAAAACTTTTCAGAAGGGAATCCGGTACTCCAGTAAAAAAGTTAATCCCTCCTTTAGTAATGGCATCAAAAAAAAACTTAGGAGAAATACGACTCAATTTTATCTTTAAAAATTTAAATTAATAATTATTCTTTTTGTGTAAGCTCAGATACCAATTCTAAAATTCCTTGGCCTAAGTCAATATATTCACTGGGAACAAGCTTTGTAGACCTTTTGGGAACATATTGATATGGAGTTTGGTTATAGTGAGCTTCAATATCAGAATTTTCATTAAACTTTACTTCTACATCTTTACCTATTATTTCTATTATCATTTCTATTAATTCTGATTGAGTAAGAATTTGAAGGCCTGATATTGTTATCGCTTTTTGTTTATATGATTCATCCATCAAATCAACACTCATTTTTGCAGCATCTGAAACATGGATATACTCTCTCTTTTCTTTGCCTGAACCTTTAAAAATTATTTTTTTATTTTCTACAATCTCTGAAACTATTTTTTTTACACCATTCCATTTTTGTGATCTTGGACCATAAAGTGAACCATATCTCAAAATTGTATAATCTAAATTTTTTTCTTCATGAAAAACTTCAATAAAAGTTTCGACAGACTGTTTAGAGGCCCTATAAAAGGAACCATGTTTGCTATATACATAAACAGTTGAACCATACATGAATCTTACTGAATACTGAGAACATAGCTCCATTACAATTGAACTATTAACAACATTTTCTTGAATTGTCTCTATTGCATTCGTGCTTGATTCTTTGATATCTGCAATACCGGCCATATGAAAAACGACGTCTGTTTTTGAAATTTCTTCTTCTAATAAACCGCTAAGAGATATTTCCCCGACAACCATTTTTTGATTTTTTTTAATCCAAGGTGATGGATGCTTATCAAAAATTACAACTTCATGATTTCTAGAAGAAAGTTCATCTGTAATATGGCTTCCTATGAATCCTGATCCACCTATAACAAGAACTTTCATGAAATAATTCTAAACTATTTTTTAAAAGCTATTAATATTTTCTAGAAAATAGTTTTTTTAATTATCTTGGAATAAAATTAAATCGATTCTATTGAAATTCTTTTTAAGATATTTAATTCATCGTGATGAATCTCTCCTAAATGACAAATTACAGATCCTGGCAATTCTGATCTTGGTGTATATAAAATTACTGAATCGTCTTTAGATGATACTTTTCCTTTTAAATAAGTACAAAGTAACGGCTGATTTTCTCTTCTTGTGTATTTTTCCCAATCATCTAAAACTAGTTCCTTACTTGCTGTAACTCTTTTTTTTAAAATATCGTGGGAATCAATTACTCCAAATAACGAGGAAATTGCATGATATGGACCTGTAACCTTTTTTTCTTTTTGAGTATTTATATTAAAATAAAAAAGATCGTTTTTAATTGGTCTCATTTCTTTTTTATAGGCAATAAAACTTGCTCCCGCTAAACCGAACAATCCTTTACAAGAACTAAATGCCATAACATCAGCTAGTTCATGATTTTCTTCAAAACCTATAGACCCAGTAGCATCTATGAATAATTTGGCTCCGCATTTAAGAGCAAGTTTTTTTACATGTTGAATATTTATTTTATAAGCTATGGAAGTTTCTGTATAAGCACAAAGTATCCAATCATAATTTTTATTAATTTCGTAAATTTCATCATGACTACAAATAGTTAATTTACAGTTTTTGGGAATTAATTTTTTTAATCTATCACTGTAATATCCAGTAGAAATCAGTAAAACATTTCCTTCAACGAAACTATGTGCAGCGAGCTCCAGAGAAAAAGTTGAAGAACCTTGAGAAATCACAACTTCATCTTGTCCAGATATTTTTTTTACCCATTTATGAACTCTTTCTAGCATAAATTCATAATCATTATCTCCTCTACCAAAAACAGGTTTTAAATTTTTTAAATTTTCATGCAGAATTAAAGCAGGTCCTGGAGTAAGCATCATTTTGTGATTATTAATTCCAGAGATACTTTTCAGAACTCTATCTCTTAAAATAGAGCTACTAATTCCCTGAGTTCTCGAAAAAATTTTAAGTTTTTTTGAATCGATAGTATTTGAATTATCATTTCCGTGAACTAAAAGATCTATATTATGAAGATCTAAAATTTTCTCATCTATTAGCCAAGGAGTTTCTACTACTTCTGAAACATACTTTATGGATTCTAAAATCTCTTTTCTATTTTCGAAGGATAGTTCTGGAGAGTAAAATTTTTTTAATTTTATTTCTTTATCACTCGTTAAACCTACGATCACTTCTCCTATTTCTGAGGCATTTTTTAATAGTCTTATGTGGCCATGGTGTAAAAGAGTAGCAGACATATCTACCATTATTCTTTTTTTCATTTTGTTCCGGGAATAAAATCTAGAATTTCTTTTATAGGCATACATGAAATCTCAGACTCTTCACTTCTCCCATTAACTAGAATAGATTGCGCAACTTTTAGCATTGATGGATAAGCTGCTCTTAACATATGATTTGCATAGATAACTATATTTACTCCTAAATCTTGAAACTCTTCCTTAGTAACAGAATTAAAGCTACTAGGAACAACAACAAGAGGAGAAGTGCTATCAAATTTTCTAAACTTTCGGATAAATTCTTTTATTTCAGAGGGGTCAGATTTTCTAGAATGTATCATAATTCCATCTGCTCCTGACTCAACATACTTCTTAGCTCTTAGTAAAGCATCTCTCATTCCAGCATCTAATATGAGTGATTCAATTCTTGCAATTATCATAAAGTCTTTAGTTCTCTGAGAATTTTTTCCTGCTTCAATTTTTTTACAAAAATTTTCTACTGATTCTTGTGTTTGTAGAACCTCATTACCTAGAAGGGAATTTTTTTTTAATCCCGTTTTATCTTCAATAACAATTGCGCTCACACCAATTCTCTCTAAACTTTTGACAGTAAACTCAAAGTGTTCGATTTTTCCTCCTGTATCGCCATCGAAAATCAGAGGTTTAGTAGTAACTTCGAAAATTTCGTTTACAGTCTGTATTCTTGAAGTAATATCTACAGCTTCTATATCTGGCTTTCCTTTTGCTGTCGAATCTGTAAGCGAGCTAGACCACATACCATCAAAAAAAATCTTGTTTCCATTTCTTTCAGAAATTAAATTTTCTGTTATCAATCCACTCAAAGCATTATGTGCCTCTAAAAAAAGTAGTGTTTTTTTATTTTGAATTAATCTTTTTAAGCGTTCTAGCCTTGTAGCAGACGTCACCCCTATTTCAACTAGCTGATTTTTAATATTTTGATCGCTTATGTCAGAGCTATAGTCTATTTCTATTAACTTCCCATTCCAGTTTTTCAAAATATTTAAAACTTCAGTTCTGTAAATAGATTGATTGCTTTTTATCCAATCATCTCCATGTATAACGTAATCGGGTTTCAAAAGATGTAAATTTTTTTTATAACTTGCTTCTTCCTGAGGAATAACTTTTGAAACTACTTTTAGGTTTTCTAGAACCTCTTTTCTTTGTTCATAATTTAAATATTCTGTATCTCCTAACTCGGCAATTGCTTTCGATGTAAGAAGACCTACTGTAACTTGTCCGTTTTTTTTTGCTTCTTTAAGAATTCTTAAATGTCCAGAATGAAGTAAATCAGCTATTAAAGAAACATATACTTTTTTCATATAAATAAAATAATAAAGTGATCTTAAATCTTTTTTTTAGTTAAGTTAAACATTTAAATTATTCTCAGTAAGAGGGTTTTTAATAAAAATAAATAATCTATAAAAAATTATATATAACCACCACACATTAAATAAAGAACTAAACATAAAAAAGAACATTCCAGATACTAAATAGACATCTAGAAAAATAGAAGAATTTTTTTTGTTAAAGATTAATCGCTTTAAAGACTTTATTTGAGTAAAAATTATTAGTGAAATAAATATTAACCCTGCAAGGCCAAAGGGAATTAAAAAATCAAAGTAGGTATTATGTGGACTAAGTGTCAGTCCTGACCCAACATTTACATGAAGACCTTCAATATTTCTTATTAATTCTAATGAAATAGAGTTTTCAATATTTTTATCATCTATGAAATTAGCGTTTATTCTATTTTCTAGCATCAAGTATGTTTGACTTCCAGGGCCTGCACCTGCTGGCATAACTTCTTTAAAAAGCTCATAGGATCTAATAGTAATTGCTGCTCTGTGAAAAGTTGATTTATAAAATTCTAAATTTCCTGAATTTATGTTTTGTATTTGGACAAACCCAAGTCCTAAAACAAAGGGAATTAATAAAGATATTACAAGTAATTTATTTAATTTAAATTTGAAAGGAGAAACCCCAAATCCAGACCTCAAGAATAAAAAGAGATAAATTATAAGCAGAGCTCCGATGCTCGTCCTGTCGTTTGTTGCAACAATTGCAAAGCTATAAAAGAAAACCGATATAAGAGTATTATAAATATTAAGGTTTTTATTGAGCGCAAGATGAGATATAAAACCTGCAATTATAAATTGACCGGTTAAGATATAGGAATTTATACCTCCATTATATCTTAATCCAGCTAAATCATCGGAAGAGAAGAAAGTTATTCCGAGTAAAGGCAGGAAAAAATAAAAGAAAGAGCCTATAATTAAAAGGTACGAAAAGTTCCTAATAATCAACAGACTTTTTAATATCTTTTCATAAGGCGAGAGAATGATGGCTAAGGAGGCAATCATAATAGCTAAGAACTTTGAAAAGCTATCAAATCTCCACCAGTTAGAATTATCCCTTTCTGCTAAATCTAGTTCAAAAAAATAATAAGTAAAAAAAGCATAGATAATAAGAAAAAAATGAAGTAAAAAAATATTCAGGTTGTGAGAGTTTAATTTTTTACCTTTATACAATTCAATAATAATATAAAAACCACCATATAATATGAAAAAAATAAAGGCAGGATTTAAATTTAAATTAAAATTAGTAAAAAAAATATTTATTAAAAAAACTAATACTAGAACAGGGGCTCCTGAGATTGCATTAAAGTTTATTTTCAAAATTTTTTTTTAAAAAATTAATTTCTTTCTTTTTTTATTATTTCAAAAATTGAGTTAATAGATTTAAAATTGTTAATATTATTTTCATTAATTTCAATTTCATATTTAATTTCAATTTCTCCTAGAATAGAAATATAGGCTAAAGAGTCCCATTGGGGAAGATTATCAATAGATGTGTTCTTATCAACGTCGGAACAGCGAGTTACATCTTTTACAATTTTTATTATTGAATCTCTTAATTCAATATCTTGATCATTCATAGAATTCAGTCACCTTTATAAGATTTATTTCATTTTTTGAGAAAAGTTTAGAGTGATCATTATTCAGAATAATTAAATTTTTAATTTGTTTTTCCTTTAATTTTTTTGAACCTACAATTTCTATTTTTTTATCGCAAATGTACTTTCCAATTTTGTTTATATCATTATCTATTGCAAATTTTATTCTATCCAATAAAAAAGGGAAATTTTGTAAAAATAGTGTTGAAGAGCCTCCGCCGCCAAAGATTGCAGTATTACCTTTATTGATTTTTTTAAAAGTTTTCCTTAATTTCAATTCACATTTTTTAATGCTCTCAATTGCAATATTTAAATATTCAAGACTGTTATCATAATTATTTTGAAATTCTATCTTTTTTGAAAAGCTAAACTCAGCTAACAAAACTTCATCTTTTTTATAAAATTTTTCACATTTAAAACCGTTCTGCTCAAGCAAATTTACCAACGACATAGATGTAAAAAGACTAATATGCATGTGAAAAAAAGTATAGGCAGGGCGATGTTTGCTTTCCCATTCAAAATTTGGGACTTCGATTAAAATTTTTCCATTTTCGTTTAGAATTTTTTTAATTTTTGATAAAACATTGGCCGGATTATTTAAATGCTCCAAAACATGAAACATACAGACATAATCAAAATTTGATTGAGTTATTTTAATTTCATCAAAATTACCTTCATAGAAACCGTCTGAGAGTTTTTTAACTTCTTTGTCAACCTTGAAATCAACAACCCATTTTTTACAGGATTTTGGTAATATCTTTAAAAAACTATTTCTTCCGCCGCCTATTTCTAAAATCTTTTTCTCTTTAAATCTGTTAGGTTTTGATTTGTTTATTAACTTTAATCTACTAATCTTTTCTGCTGTGTTTTCGATGTTATAAGCTATGTCTCTATAAATCTCAGATAAATTCTTTTTCGTCATTTCTTGAAGTTGAATATGTCCACAATCTTCGCATATATATACGTATATATTTTTTAAGGGAGTTGACTCGGTTTTTTCAAGAGGCCATATATATAAAGGGAATCTATCTTTCTTTAATTTAACTTTAATATTAGTAGACTTACAGGATCTACATTCAGACAATAGAGAGTTTTCTTTTGTTCTAATCATAAATTAATTATTTTAACTAGCTTGATTAGATATAAAATTTACCAAATCAAAATATCTGTTTACGGAGTTTTCATTGTCGAAATAAGCGCTGAGATATAAGTTATTTTCTTTTATATAACTATTTTCCTTAATAATTACAGAAGAAAACTCAGTGTTTTGAAAAGCTTCGGGACCTAAATCTTTTTCTGAAACTTTATATAAATTCTTTAAATCTCCTTTTAAGCAAGTATCCTGAAAGTCTTCCCAAAATTTATTTAAGTTCTTTTCTAATTGAAACCTAAAATCAATTAGTGAAACACCTGTATAAGGAATAAGAGTGTAATTTACATTGAAATTATTATCAGAAAGAAAATTTAATAAAATAGGAGCAACAGTAGATAAAGTACAACTTTTTCTCAATATTGACACCTCTGGTTGACCTGGTGTGCTTATTTTTCCTTCAACCGAAAGCTGATACTCAGGAACATTATGAATAACGTTTACGTCAGAGGATAATACTCCATATCTTTTATTTAAATAGTTTGCCAGGGTCACATAGGCATTAACAGTGCAAGATCCATATGAAATAACTTTATCTTCATCTTTAAAAGAATTGTGATTGAATCCAAAAACCAATGTGCTATCGGCATTTAAAGAAGTTGCTGAAATAATTACTTTTTCTGTTCTATCAATATTAAAAATTTTTGCTTTTTCGGCATCAGCATATTTTCCAGTACATTCTAAAAAAATATCAGGCTCTCCTATCCAGTCTAGTTCTTCAGAATTTTTATTAGTAAAGATAATTTCATGTTTTTCTCCAAAAGAAAGAGTATCGTTATTTTTTATCCTTACCGGAAAATCTTCATATATTTTGACATATTTGTCATGAACAATAATATCTAAGGCCTTATTAATATCTAAAATTTCATCGTTTATATATTTAATTTCAAAATTACATTCCTCTTTTCTTTTTAAATAATAACTCAATAGATGTAATCCAAACCTTCCAAATCCATTTAAACCACAAGTTTTTTTCTCTATTATAGTTTTCATATTTTTTAACTTTTCAATAATTTTTTTAATCTTATTTGTATTGTATCGAGATCGAATTTTTTATTTTCTAAAATGATGTTTTTTTTATTTTCTAATATTATCTCTTCTCCTATCAAAGAAGAAAGTTTCTTTATATAAGAAGATAATTGCTTTTTGGTACCAAATTTTTTAAAAATATCAAGTCTTTTTATTGCATTTATTTTAAGAAGATAATCTTCAGTTTCTATAATTTGTTTTTTATTTATAATTTTTCTATTTTCTTCAAAACTTACTAAATAATCATCTATAACTAAAAAATCCATACATCCTTCGAGTAAGTGCTCTATTGCTTGACGAGGAGTTGAAATTGTTGAGACTCCATGTCTATTGAAACTTGTGTTTAATAAAACAGGGATCTTAGTAATTCTTTTAAACTCATTTATAAGATTCCAGTATAAGATATTTTCAGATTTTCTAACTACGTGAACTCTTGAGGTTCCATCTACATGCACAGCCGAAGGAACCTTAGATATTTTATCTTTCTGCATATAGAAGGCGACTTGCATATATGGAGAATAATGTTCTCCCTCAATCCAATCTTTATAATCTTCTTCGAGGATTGAAGGAGCATAAGGCATAAACCAATCTCTCTTTTTAAGTAATTGATTTATTTTTTCTTTAGATCTTATTTTTCTTGGATCAGCAACTAAGGATCTGTTTCCTAAAGATCTTGGGCCATACTCTCCTCTACCTTGGAACCAACCAATTGTTTTACCAGTACTTATTAATTGAGCCGTTTTTTTGATTAAATTCTTTGGTTTTGAATAAATCATTCTATGGCTATCTAAAACTTGTTTAATTTCTGTATTAGAAAATGAAGGGCCTAAATATGCTGATAAAATTTTCTTTGAATTAGTTGTTTTTTTATTTTTAATAAATAAGGCTGCTCCCAAAGACAATCCTGAATCAGAAGGCGCCGATGGAAAATAGACTTTTTCAAACTCGCTTTCTAATAAATTCTGATTTAAGCCTACATTTTGAAATAGCCCGCCACTGAAGACAATATTCTTTGATTTCGTTTCTTTTCTTAAAGTTTTTATTAAATTCAGTACCGATTCTCTTAAAACTTCCTCTCCAGTAGCCGCTATGTCATGTGGTAAATATTCAGCGCCTAATCTAAAAATATTTGTATCACTTGGGTAAAAATTAAATATTTTAGTTCTATCGTATGAATCTGCTTTGATTTTAGAAAGATTTACATTAGTTTTATTAAATCTTTCTCTTTTAAACTTGACTCCAATATTCTTTTTAATTCTTATTAATTTTAAAAATTCTTTTTTTAAGGGTTGCTGTATTTTTCCATAAGAAGCCAACCCTGATGTCTTGCCATTATCATCTCCAGAAAAACCTATAGAGTCTGTTAGGAATGAGTGAAAATTAGCTATGTTATCTACACCTTTAGATTGAAATTTCACATTAAATTTTTTATTTTTATAATCACCAAAAATATATCCCCTTGGATCGCCAAAGTCTCCACCCCCATCCATACACAAAAAAGCTGTTTCATTAAAGTTTGATCCGTAAACTGCCAGAGCAGCATGGGATAGTTGGTGATCAACAAATTCAACATGCTTTTCAAACCACTTGGGAAAATCATTTTTTTTTCCAACATAAGCTTTAAAAAACCATGTAAAGAATAAGAAATAATCTTTCTGTTTAATCTTTGTTATAGGGGTTGGAAATACCCACTTATCTACCTTATCTGGAGTAATGTTAAGCTCCTTAAATCCCATCATTAAGGATCTTTCAGGGAATTTTGAAGTTCCGTCATTTTTTATAGTTGTTAATTTTCCCTCTTCGTATGCATAGATTTTATCTTTGTTAATCAGACTAGCATTAAATTCATGTCTATCTTGAACATCAAATGGACAAGGATATATTGATGCGATAATCATATAAACTTTGTTTTTTTATTTATCTTCATAACCTTTAAAAAAATAAAACTTTCGTATTTTAAGTTCGTTTAAATAATAAAAATCTTATTAAAATAAAAATTGAACTAATTAGGAAGCCAAAGATAAATGTGAATACAACAATCAACGATTTGCTGTTTCCAATACTTTTTTTCGGGATATAAGGTGGGTCAATCATAACTAAAACATAATCCTTGTTAATATTCGACATCATTTGTATTTCTAGCTGAGCCTCTATTAATCTATTAATAGAATCTTTAATGTCTATTAAAGATGTTTTGGAAATTTCTGACTTCAAAAATTTAATTGCTAATTCAGCTTCTGATAAATCTTTGATTCTAAGAATATTATTTGCTTCTTCTATTATTAGATTAATTAAATCTTTGGCGAAAATAGGAGAGACATGCTCAATACTCAACTTTATAAAACCGCTATTTTTGTCCAGGCTAATTGTTAACAAATCCTCATTAAAAACTGCGTGAGTATCAAGGTAAGAAGGTTCGGGGTCTATGCTATCACTTTGTTTAATCCAAATATTTTTATCAGAATCATAAATATTGGAATCAAAAATTAAAGTCTTAGTTTTTTTATCAAAGTTTTTAGCAGCCATTATCGACGGAAGAACTTTATCAAATGTTAAAAGATGTTTAATGAACTTTCTTGATTTAATTAATTCAATAGCTAGCATTGAATTATCTTCACTCGATGTAGAGATATCTATACCTAATAATGAAGCTGCTCCGCCAATTTGGGCAGCTGTTTGATTTTTATTACTATCTCTTATGGACATTAACGACTCAGATTTATAATAATCAGTTAATGAAAGTGCATAAAAAAATGAAATAATAGAAAGTAATAAAGAGAAAACTAAAATCGATATCTTTCTTTCGAAAATAACTTTAAATAGTTCTCTCGTCTCTATTGGGGTTCCAAAATCAAAAAAATCATTAGGTTCTTTTATGGAATTAGTCATCTAATATTTAATTTAAAAATTTTTAATTCATTGTTTTAAAAAAAATTTTCTTTATTTTCAATTTTGGTACCCGGGGCCGGACTTGAACCGGCACGAAGTCACCTTCGAGGGATTTTAAGTCCCTTGTGTCTACCAATTCCACCACCCGGGCTTAATTTACATTTTACTCAATTTTTACTAAAACAATACTAAATTATAAAAATTTTATTATTTTTAACTGAAAAATGCCTTTACAAAAAAAAATAAAGAGAAAATTCTCTACTTTTTATGTTAATTTCTGATATAAAAAATTAATTTATTTTTCTAAAAAAAATTCTTTATTAACTATACAAGCTCTATGAACAGCCTTAAAAATCAACCATTAGTAAGTATAATTATTAACTGTAAAAATGGTGAAAAGTATCTGAAAGAGACTATAGATTCTATTTATAAACAAAAATATCTTAATTTTGAAATTATATACTTTGATAATAATTCAAAAGATAGTAGCTTGAGTATTGCGCAAGGTTTTGATGGAAGATTAAAAATTTATAAGTCTAAAAAAGAGTTATCTTTAGGAGAAGCAAGAAACGAAGCTTTGTCTTACAGTTCGGGAGAATATATTTGCTATGTAGATTCTGATGATTCCATGCTGCCAAATAGATTAGAGAATCAAGTAAATGCTTTGCGTAAAAGTAAATTATTATGGTCATTTGGTGGATATAATCAAATTGACTCCAAAGGCAAAATTTTAAAAAAGATAACAATGAGTACGAAAAGTGGAATTATTTTTAAAAAGCTTTTAAAAAGATACTTTGTTAATTTTCAAACTGTCATGTTTAAAAGAGAGCTAACTGATCAAATAAGCCCTTTTTTTGATAAAAACTTCTTTTTTGGACCAGATTATAATCTGATAATGATCCTCTCCATGAGATTTGAAGCTTGTGTGATAAGAAATCAACTTATAAATTACAGAGTTCATAGTGAAAGTCTCACAAACTTTTCATCTCATTTATTTGCATCAGAATATCTAAAAACAAATAAAAATCTAATGGAGTTGAATAATCTTCTTGGCAAGAATTATGAAAAAGATATTAAGCGTGGAGAAAGTCAATATTACTGGCTCAAAACCTTAGATCATCTAATAAATAAAAATACTAGATCAGCAAAAGATTCTTTAAGAAAAATTATTTTAAAAAGGTTTGAATATTTTTTATTCTTTATAATTCTGTCCTTTCCTTTTGGGGACAAGATTTTCATGAAACTATATAAGATTTTGAAGAACTAACTTTTGTAATATTCTTTATACCATTTGATAAATTTATTTATACCTTCTTCAAGGTCTGTTGATGGCTTAAAGCCTATGTACTTGTATAATAAATCTGTATTTGCAGCAGTAGCTCTTACATCCCCCGGTTGCATGGGGAAATATTTCTTCTTAGCCTTTTTATTTAAAATTTTCTCTATTATTTTTATATATTCTAAAAGAGTAATGGGAGAATTATTGCCTATATTAAAAATTCTCCAAGGTGCTGATGAAGATGAAGGGTTTATGGATTTAGATTTTTTTGGAGGTTTGAGAACTAACCTAACTATACTATCTACAATATCGTCTATGTAAGTGAAATCTCTCAACATTTTTCCATTTCCGAATATATTTATCTTCTTATTTTCTAAGATATTTTTTACAAAAATAAAAAGAGACATGTCTGGTCTTCCCCAAGGACCGTATACAGTAAAAAATCTTAAACCTGTGGTTGGTAAGCCAAAGAGATGACTATATGAGTGAGCTAGCAATTCATTAGATTTTTTTGATGCAGCATATAAACTCACTGGATGATCAACATTAGATAACTCTGAAAATGGATAATCTTTGTTCAAACCATACACAGATGATGATGAAGCGTATATCAGATGTTTTATCTTGTATTTTTTACAACAATTTAAAACATTAAAAAATCCAACTAGATTACTTTCTATATATGCTTCAGGATTAATAAAAGAATATCTGACCCCTGCTTGAGCAGCAAGATTTATTACTTCTGTTGGTTTAATTAATTTAAAAAAATTATCTAGTGACTTTCCTTTCCCTAAATTAATTTTTTTAAAATAAAAATCATCATATGATTTCAGTATTTTTAATCTATCTTTTTTTATCTGTGTATCGTAATAATTATTAATATTATCAATACCATAGACTCTAAAACCCTTTTCTAATAATGTTTTTGATACATGGAAGCCTATAAAACCAGCAGCTCCAGTTATAAGTATTTTATTATTAAGTCTCATAATAACTTTCAATAAGTTCCTTTATATCTTTTATGTGAAAATTTTTTTTTAAAAATTTTTTGTTTAGATCAGTAAACAAAAAACCTTTTTGATCGTGATCGGCATTTTTTATTGCCACAAAACTCACATCTTTAAAGATTTTAATTTCTTCATTATTCGAAAGATTTATAAAAGATGAGCTCTTTTTTATTTCATATGGATAGGTAAGACTGACAAATAACTCAGTTTCACTTACAGAATCTAGTATTTCAAAAACTCTTTTGTTTTTCTTTTTGTTAAATATAGAAGATAGAATTTTTTTACAATTAATTAGATCATCGATTTTATCAAAGGTTATTAAAAAATCTCTAGACATTCTTGGGTTTACATTTTTGAAAGAAATATCTATTTTTTTTAAAAAATCTTCGTGATTATTTAATCTATAGTAGTAAATTGGATTCTTAAATAATTTTTGAGTGAGGCCCGTTGCAACTATCTTTTTACCTTTATTTAAAACAATATTTTTTAAAATAACTTCATAAACTACAAGCATATCTTTAAAAGGATCATCATTCTTTGATAAATACCATTTAGGATTTCTTTTATTCTTAGAATTTTCTATAGAGTTTATAAGGTAATGATGTTGAATATGTGCACCAGCATTAAGAAATATAGATGTAAATTCTATTTTTTTTTGTTTCCTTAAAGATAAATGGATATCAGATAATAATAAATCTAATAATAAGGGCTTAAACCACTTTTTCGAAATACTTCCAACTATTAATTTTATATACAAAAAATAATTACTTATTTTTGCATATTTGAGAATTGAAAAAATAATCCATAAATAAGACTTAGCAAGAGAAAGTTGATTTTTAATTGAATTATTATTAATGATATTTGACATTGCTATTGAAATTTTATCTAAATAAATATCTCCATAGGAATCGTTTTTAATCCATGGATCAGAAATAAAGTAAGAATATTTTTTTGAGTCAGAATAAAAATTCATTGGAGAAATCATCCCCTGTTCAATATTTTTTTTTTCTAAATAATCAAAAATAGTTTCTTTGTTCAAGTTTTTGGTATCGCCGATATGGAACATGCTATGGTCTTTGGCATCCTTTCCTGTATAAGCTGATACCCACTGTATCCAAGGCTCTAATAGGTTATATTCTTTCTCCGAGTGTGTTTCTCTATAATTAAATTTTGAAACCAAATAGGAGAAAGTTTTTAATTTTTTTGGATTTCTTTCTATATATTTCTTAACAATATCAAAATTTAATTCGTTCAATTGTATTAGAGTTAAATCTTTCATAAATCAGAAATTTTTATTTAAAAGGTTTTCATAAGAATTAAATATTTTCTCTAAAATCCGATCAATGCCAAATTTTTTATTAGCATTGTTAATGCCATTAGTACCTAATTCCTTTCTTAGTCTAGAATTATTTATAAGTAGTTCTATTTTTTTTACAATTTCTGATGAATTGTAAGGCGGCACTAAATAACCCGTTTCATTATTTATAATAGCATCTCTGCAACCCACGGTGTCCGCAGTAATTACTGGGCATCCAGCAGCTTGAGCCTCTAACAATGACTTGGGCAAACCTTCTCTATATGATGGTAGGCATACTATGCTCGACAGTTTATATAAATTATTCATATCTTCTGTATGTAAATGTCCTAAAAATTGAAGATTTTTTATTTTTTTCCAATCTGTGATTATATTTTTCTTGATTGAGTTGGGGCTCTCGTAATCATGAGTACCCGCTACTATGAACTTCCAATTGTCATATTTAACGCAAAGAATTTTAACCGCATTTACAAATTCATATATTCCCTTGTCTTTCATTATTCTTGCAGGAAATAAAATAATTTTTTCTTTAAGATCTAAGTCAATGTTTTCAAAATTTTTTAAATTTATGCCTGATCCTTCTATCAGGATCATTTCGCTTTTCTTAGCAAGTTTATGTTCTTTTAAGATATTGTAATCATCATTATTTTGGACTATGACAATTTTATTTTTATGCGAGAAGGAAAATCTTCCTATCAAAAAAAATATACTGGAAAGAGTTTTTTTTAAATAACTATTCCTTTTTGTAAAAGCATAACCCATACCTGAAATTGCAAAAACTATTGCTTCAATCTTAGCAACCTTTGATGCAATTCCACCATAAATAACTCCCTTTGGTGAAGCGCAGTGTACAAGATTAGGTTTTATTTTTTTTAATAATATAGAAATTTGGATAAGTCCAAGTAGTTCTCTAATTGGGTTAGTGCCAGCACTAGAAAACTGAACGGTTTTTATTGAGATATCATATTTTTTTATTTTCTGGCGAGCTTCTTTATCTAAAATTAAGCTAGCTGATTTTCCAGCAATTAAACTAACTTTGTATCCCTCTTCTAAAGCTCTAATAGCTATAGGGAGTCTATGTGAAACAAAAAAAGCTAAATGATTTATGATAAATACAATTGATTTTCTCTTTAAAGGCATTATTTCTTAAAGTCTTCTTTGGATACCTAAATATATCTTTTCTAGAAACCTTAAAAAAGGGGGAATATCTTTATTTCTAATGAAATAAGTTGGAATAGCAAAAAAGGCTAATCTTCCTATTTGAGAATTACTTTTTACTGGCTTGACCCCGTGCTCTAAAGCGCCATCAAAAAATATTACTGACCCAGGTTTTAGCATTAAATCTATATCGATCACATTCCCCTCTTTAATTAAAAATAATCCACCATCTAAATAGTCAATATTTTTATGAGTTATATTAACCATGTATTGCAAAATACTATCCTTATTTTCAGGATGTTCATCAGAATGAGGTCTTAAAAAACCAGTTTCAGGAGGGTAATGACTCACTGATAAATAAATTCCCTTTCCCTCCTCATTATAAGTAATTGCATCACTTTCAAATTTTTTATTTATTAAGTTTCTTAACTTATGCAATTCAATAGATATCTCTTTTGTAAGATTTATTTCATTAAATTCACTTTTATTCCAGTAAAAATAAAACTGCCTGAATATATTCCATTCTTCATTATTTGAAAAAGTGTCAAAATCTATTTCTCCAAGATGCAAATTTCCTCTAACTGCATTTGCTTTAGGCCTTTCTTTAATAAGTAATTCAAATTTTGATTTCCAAAAAATCTTAAGAGTTTCAACAATATCTCCTGAAATCAAATTATCAAAAACATAAAAGCCTTCTGACTTGATTTCTCTTGATGCTTTTTTTATGTCGTGATCCGATAAATTCAAAAATTTAAAATTCATATTATTAATTTTTTATATCATTTTCTAACCAAGCTTGGAACATTAAAATTGTCCAAATCTCTGATTTATAATCAATTTTTCCAGACAAATGTTTTTTCCAATATTTATTTATTATCTTGTGGTTAAAATAACCCTGATCTTTTATTTTTCTTTCATCTAACAAATCATTAGCCCACTCTTTTAATGGTCCTTTCAACCACTCGTTAATTGGGATCTCAAAACCTTTTTTTGGTCTTTCGAAAAATTTTTGAGGTACATATTTATAAAGTATTTTTTTTAACAACCATTTATCTAATCTTTTAGCGCCCTGACGTCTAACCTTAAAACTTTGAGGCAATGACCATACAAATTCCTGAAGATTATGATCTAAAAATGGCATTCTAGTTTCGAGACTAACACTCATAGCTGCTCTATCAACTTTAACCAGAATGTCGTCTACTAAATAATTTAAAGAATCAAGCAACATAAATTTTTCTTCATCAAGTAAATTTTTAAATTTTGAAGATAATTTATTCAGATAATTCACAGGATTAGATTGTTCTAAAATTACTTCATTCGGGTTTTTCCAGTAAGAAATTAATGAAATATAAAGATCATAAATGTTTCTAGAATTCAAAGCATAAGCGCCTTTGTGAATTTTATCGCCAAAGTTTTCAATATTATTTATATTAGGAACAAAGTTTTTGAATAATGATAAATTTTCTCTTGAAATAGAAAGAAGAATTTTAGAAATTGTTAACCTTATGGGATAAGGAATTGAATTAAATCTTTTCCACTTCTCTACAAAATTATATCTATTATAGCCACAAAATAATTCATCTCCTCCATCCCCAGACAATGCTACGCAAACTTTTTCTTTTGCAATCTTGCTTACTAAAAAAGTTGGAATTTGAGAAGAGTCTGCAAATGGTTCATCATAAATAGATGGAAGAATAGGAATTACATCTCTAGCTTCATTGTGGGTGACAATGACCTCTTTATGATCGGTGCCTAAATAATTTGCAATTTTTCTTGAATGAACAGATTCGTCATGTTCTTCACTTTCAAATCCAATAGTAAAAGATTTAATGGGGTCAGAAGAATTTTTTTGCATTAAAGCAACTATGGTTGAAGAATCAATTCCACCAGATAAAAAACCTCCCAAGGGAACATCAGAAATCATTTGATTATTAATTGATTTTTCAAGTAATCCTTCAAAAATATTAACTACATCCGCTTCGCTTTTATATGAGGTTTTATTTGTTGGTAAATCGTTATCATGAGACCAATAAATTTCTTCTGTTTGCTTATTTCTCTTTAAATCTAAGCTAAGTAAGGATCCAGGTTTTAATTTCTTTATTCCTTCATATATAGAATTTGTTCCTGTCACATTATTAAAGTTTAAATAAAGATTAAGACTATTTATATCTATTTTTGATCTAAAATTAGGATGAACTTTTAAAGCTTTAAGTTCAGAGCTGAAGAAGAAAGAAGAAGGATCTCCTAAATAATTGTAACCGTAATATAGAGGCTTCTCTCCAAATCTATCCCTCCCAAGAGTTAAAATTTTATCTTTAGTATCCCAAACTGCAAAAGCAAACATTCCTACAGACATTTGAAGTGTTTTTTTTATGCCAAAAAAATCGAAGCAATTAACTAATGTTTCAGTGTCTGATGAACTTTTCCAAGGAATTTTATTCTTTTTTAAAATAGAATTTCTAATTTCTAAGTGATTATAAATTTCTCCATTAAAAATTAGAACATATCTCCCTGAATGAGAGCTCATGGGTTGGTTTCCAAAATCTGATGTATCAAGAATGGATAATCTTGTATGCCCAAGACCTAATCCAAATTTGTTATCAAACCACATACCTAAGTTGTCTGGTCCCCTGTGACTTAACTGTTCAGTCATTTTTTTTAAACACGTTTCTCTTTGAACCTCATCAAATGAACTTTTCAAGTCATAAAACCCAACTATTCCGCACATAAAATTACTGTTACCATGTTTAATTATTAATCATAATATTATTAATATACACACAATATATTAAATTAAGACACACATGTCAGACTCTAACATTTTTAAAAATAAAAAAGTTTTGGTAACTGGTCATACAGGCTTTAAAGGTTCGTGGCTTTCTTTAATTTTAAAATATTTTGAAGCAAAGGTTCATGGTTTTTCAAATAAAGTTCCAACAGAACCATCGCATTATAAATTTCTAAATGGAGTATTTGATAAAGATCTAAGGCAAAATGTTAATGATTTTCCTTCATTAAAAAAATATATTGCTAAAAATAGACCAGATTTTATATTCCATTTAGCAGCTCAACCTTTAGTATTTGAATCTATATTAAATCCTTTAGAAACATTTAAGACTAATACAATTGGGACAGCCAATCTTTTAGAATCACTTAGATTAGAAAATTATCCTTGTACAGCAGTAATAATTACCAGTGATAAAGTCTATAGAAATAATGAATGGAAAAAAGGATATAAAGAATCAGATTTTCTAGGAGGCAAAGATCCTTATAGCGGCTCAAAGGGTGCTGCTGAATTAGTCCTGAATAGCTATATTAACTCCTACTTTAAAAGCCCAGAATCAAAAGTAAAAATTGGAATTGGTAGAGCAGGAAATGTTGTTGGAGGAGGAGATTGGGCTCCTAATAGAATTATTCCAGATGCAATGAAATGTTGGTCTAAAAATGATATCTTACAAATTAGACATCCTAATTCTACAAGACCATGGCAACACGTATTAGAGCCACTTTCAGGCTATCTTAAATTTGCTGAATTTTTAAAAAAGAAAAAAGTTGATAGTGGGGAAGCATTCAATTTTGGTCCTCACTCTTATGTGAACCACTCTGTTTTAGAAGTAGTTAATACTCTTTCAAAATATTGGAAGAATCCTTTGTTTGAAGTTAAAGAAACAAATGATTCTTCTGAAGCTGGATTATTGAAATTGAACAGTTCTAAAGCCCTATCTTCACTGAACTGGAAAACAAAACTATCTTTTAAAGAGACGATGGAGTGGACTTCGGAGTGGTATTTTGATTTTTATAACAGAGATATAGATCCTCAGGATTTATCTATGGATCAAATAATAAGATTTTTTGAATAGGGTTTTAATATATACAATCAATTTAAAATTTAAAACCTTAATAGAAATAATAAAAAAAAATCAAAAAGTAAATGAAAAATTTAGACGAAAAAGTAATTAAAGGTTTTGGAGACGAATGGAAAAAATTTAATCAAGATAGTTTAGATAGCAAAGAACATAAAATACTTTTTTCTAAATACTTTAATATTTTTCCCTTTGATAAAATCAATGAAGATAGTGTTGGTTTCGATATGGGTTGCGGCAGTGGAAGATGGGCTAAGATTATTTCACCTAGTGTTAAAAATTTACATTGTGTCGAGCCTAGTTTTGAAGCTATGGAGGTAGCTAAGCAAAATTTAGGCGGTCAATCTAATATTATTTATCATTTAAGTCCTGTTGGAGAGTGCCTTATAGAGAAAAATTCTATGGATTTTGGATATTCATTAGGAGTACTTCATCATATTCCAGATACAAGGAAGGGAATAAGAGACTGCGTAGATCTTTTGAAGAAAGGATCTCCTTTTTTAGTTTATCTATATTATTCATTTGACAATAAACCTATCTGGTTCAGGTTTATTTGGGTTATCTCTGATCAAATAAGAAAAATAATAAGTAAACTACCTTTTACTTTAAGATATTTGTTTTCGCAGTTCTTTGCTTTTTTTATTTATTTCCCTCTAGCGCGCTCTGCTTATATTTTAGAAAAATTTAATTTTCGAAAAAATTTTATAGATTTAATTCCTCTTAGTTTTTACAGAAATTCGAGTTTTTATACCATGAGAACTGATGCTTTAGATAGATTTGGGACAAGTCTTGAAAGAAGGTTTACTAAAAAGAAGATTGAACAAATGATGAAAGAGGCAGGTTTAAAAGATATAAAATTTTCTGAAAATGCTCCTTTTTGGGTAGCAGTTGGATTTAAAAATTAATAAATTTAGTTTTTCTTTTTTGTAATCGCTCTTCCTTCTAATTTTTCCCAATCTTTTTCTGGCCTTATATTAAGATTTGTATCCCAAGCTCCTTTGAGAACAGAAAGCTCTATACCTTTGTCATTGCCAAAATTGATAAGTGCTTGAATGTCTTTTGGGAGACAACTTCCACCAAATCCAAGTTTACCATCGGGGCCTGGAACAGAAGAATGAGAACTTCCTACTCTACCGTCCCTTAAGAAACCCTCTAAAACTTCTTCCCAATTAGCTCCAATTTCATCTGAAAGAAGTTTCATTTCATTTAAAAAAGAAACTTTGGTAGCAAAAAAAGTATTGCAGACATATTTTATTAATTCTGCTGATTGGTAATTAGTTTCTATAAAAGATAAATTATTTCCAAATCTATGTTTGTAAAGAGCTTTAACTTTTTCTACATTAACTTTTTCTCCGCCTAAAACAATTCGAGTCTGAGAAATAAAATCAAAGTGCGCCGATCTTTCAGTCAAAAATTCAGGATTAAAGACTAATTTTAAGTTTGGAAATCTTTTTTGAAAATTCTCAGTTGTACCAGGCACTACCGTAGACCTTATTAAATATATAGTTTTGCATGAATTATTTTTTCCTATTTTATCTGAGATCTCTTCAAGGCAAGACTCAAGTATTTTAAGATTTATAGATCCATCTTTATTTGACGGAGTTGGTACGGAAATAAAAACTATTTCAGATTTTTTTACAACGTCATCAAGTGAATCATGACTTTTTGTAGGGTCTTTATCATATATTAATATTTCTGCATCATAGCCAACAGCTTGAGAGAATCCGTGAGCTACTGCGGTTCCTACAAATCCTTTACCTATAATTCCAATAACTTTTTTTTTCATACTTGAGCCTTCACTTTCATTTTTTGGAGGCTGAGGTCGGAATCGAACCGGCGTGGACGGATTTGCAGTCCGCTGCATGACCACTCTGCCACTCAGCCAAAAAATAAAATTGTAGCTCTTTAGATTATTAAATACTAATAAAGTTAAGGCAAAAATGAGTTATTTTCTTTCAAGAGAATTCCATATCTTCATATAATTAAGAAAAGAAAAGAAAGAAAAGAAAGTAGAGATGAGAATTAGTACTAAAGTCATTACAAAAAATAGATTTCCAAATATTGGGCTTATTAATAAAAGTGATAGAGCAAACATTTGAAGAAAAGTCTTTAATTTTCCATATTTGTCAGGAGTAATATCAGAGAGATTTGCTCCATTTGAAACCAAAAAAAGCCTCAAAGAGCTAATTGATATTTCTCTTATAATAATTAAAGTCGTAAAGATCATCAGATATAAATTCACTGAATAAAAAACAAAAAAAATCAAGATCGAAGAAACTAGAATTTTATCAGCGACTAAGTCAAGGAGAGATCCAAGGTTTGAAGTTAAATTATATTTTCTTGCTAAAAAGCCATCTAAAAAATCCGACCAAGCTGCAGCCGAAAATAAAAAAAAGGAAGTTAGATAATATTCAGATGAAAAGAAAATAATAACCGGCAGAAAAGCAGTCATTCTAAATATTGAAAGCAAATTAGGAATCATTTAATTATTATAAACCTAGGGCTAATTTAAATGTTTTTGAATTAAGACTGCTTTTTTTATTCCTATTCCTTCTACTTTTTTTAGATCGTTTATTCCAGCATCTTTCAAGCGTTTTATTCCACCAAAATGTCTTATCAATTCTTTTTTTAAGCTTTCTCCGATAAGGGGGATTTGATCTAAATCTGAACTAATTAATGTTTTAGTTCTTCTTGCCTTATGTTTTGTTATAGCAAATCTATGAGATTCATTTCTCATAAATTGAATTAGTCGAGAAATGTCCTTCCATTCTTCAAGTTCTATTTCTTTCTTAGGCGAATCTATATGTAGCTTGTCGTACTTTTCTTTTCTATTTTCGCCTTTAGACACAGAAATTAATTTAATGGTTTTAACATCTTTATTTTCTAGCTCTTTTTTTACTTTATTTAATTGTCCCTTTCCACCATCAATTAAAAAAAGGCTAGGAAATGGCAAAGATCTTTTTTTTAAACTTCTAATTCTTCTTGAGATGGCTTCGGCTAAAGCAAAATAATCATCATTTTTATCTGCTTTTATGTTCATGCTTCTGTATTCTTTTTTCTCTGGGCCTTT
>MDTB01225818.1_pt1 | contig 57126 bp, 61 predicted proteins | sample 811161 | NCBI WGS metagenome assembly MDTB01 (sample SAMN05326650, study PRJNA326480) | marine metagenome | isolation source: seawater | place: Mediterranean Sea | collected 2009 | reverse complement strand
TGTTTTCTTTTTAGTTGTGACTTTCTTTTTGGCGGGTGTTTTCTTTTTAGTTGTGACTTTCTTTTTGGCGGGTGTTTTCTTTTTAGTTGTGACTTTCTTTTTGGCAGGTGTTTTCTTTTTAGTCGTCACCTTTTTTTTGGCAGGTGTTTTCTTTTTAGTTGCCACCTTCTTTTTTGTTGTTTTGTTTGAAGAAAGGCTCCCCTTTTTTTTACTCAACTCCCGCTCCTTTTTGCCTTTAAAATTCTGATTAAAACTCGATATTATATCGTACGAAAAGCTTAATTCATAGGTTCATATTGTTTTCTAGTAGTAAATTTTCGCACTAATTCTTTTTGTTCGTCCGTCCATCTTTCAAAAGGTATTTTGTAAATTTCTTTAATTTCCAAATGAGTTGTTTTGTCCCTCAGTTTAATTATTCCATCGATAAGCTCTCTTTCTGCGTCTTTACGTGACAAAGGGAGTGCATTAAAAAGTTGTTCTCTACTTAAATTTGATTTTTCTAAATAATTAAAGATATCACTTGCGGTGGCTGGTTTATTCCGATGAATCTCTGCTATGTCGACCATTGTTTTTATGTTTCTGGAGTTATTCATTAAGTTTTTAAGAAAACTGAGGTCTTCAACACTAATAAATTTTGTTAAATCTGGGTATTGTATTAATAGACTAGCTAATCGTTCTGTTAGGGGTTTATTTGAAAATTTCCCTAACTTTGCACTTGGGCTAAATTTAATTGGTTTTACGATTTCTTTGTATAAAATTTGCTCATCGAAGCTAGTGGCGGACGCTAACTTTTTTATTGCCATACGTTTCTGGTTTTGACCTAAAATCTGTTTTATGAAAGGCTTTGCTTTTTCTACCAATCTTACGTTCTGAGCGTCTGAAGCACCTTGGTTTAGTTCGTCTTTTACGCTATTAATCAATAAGTCGTGAATTTGCTGTTTTTTCGTACGATTAAAAAATTCTTTTGCCCCCACTTTTTTTACTAATTGATCAGGATCATCCTCTTCTTCTAAGAAACAAAAATCAATTTGTCGGTTATCGGAAAGCATCTCAAGGCTAATTTTACATGCTTTAATTCCCGCATTTTTGCCTGCTTTATCTCCGTCAAAGCAGAAAATAAGATGTTCTGTTTCTCTGAAAAGTAAATTTAATTGGTTTTTGGTGATTGCCGTTCCCAATGTAGCCACTACACCAGTCAAGCCGGCTTGGCTAAGGCTGATAACATCTAAATATCCTTCTGTTATAATTAAATTATTTATTTTTTTTCCGATAGTTGCCTCGTGGATGCCATAGATTGTTGAACCTTTGTGAAAGATATTGGTTTCTGGAGAGTTCAGATATTTTGGTTTATCATTATTGATAACCCTTCCACCAAATCCTAGCACCTGACCTCTTCGATTCTTGATTGGAAAGGTAATTCTAGATCTAAGTCGGTCAAATTTTTTCCCACGACTTTCATTGATTAGTCCAGAATCCATGATTAGACTGTTTGGGATTGCTTGTTTAGTAAGGTGGCTGAGCATATTGTTCCAACCGGGTGGTGCCCATCCTACTTGGAATTTTTTGGCAATCTCCCCACTGAAACCCCTATTTTTTAGATACTCTATGGGCGCTTCTTTTGTGGTTGATGTCCTTAATTGATTATTATAAAAACTATTAGCTAAATCCATAATGTCATAGAGTTTTTTATGGGATGTTTCCTCATTATTTCCTTTTATCTTGGTAAGATCTATACCGACACGTTTACCTAAATCTTCAAGCGTCTCTATAAAACTCGTTCCGTTGAGATCCATCATAAATCTAATTGCATTCCCACCTGCTCCGCATCCAAAGCAGTAGTAAAGCTGTTTATGAGGGCTCACTGAAAAGGAAGGGGTTTTTTCATTATGAAAAGGACACAATCCGATATAATCTTTGCCATTCTGCTTCAACGATAGGTAGCTACCGATTAGCTCAACTATATCTGTACGCTTAAGAATTTCATCGATGGTTGTCTCTGGTATTTTCTTTGGCATGCATTAATATTAAAGGTGTTTACAATAAAACGCACTTTTTATTCGTCCGAAGTAAGCCTTTTAATTAATTAATTTTTCTTTAACTAATTTACTTACTTTACCCATGTCAGCTTGGCCTTTTAGTTTTTTTGTTAATACGCCCATTACTTTACCCATCTCACTCCTATCTGTTGAGCCAATTTCAAGAAGTGTATCTTCGACGACCTTTTTCAATTGGTTGTCATCAATCTGGGAGGGAAGGTAACTAGACAATATTTTAAGTTCTAATTCTTCTTTTTGAACAAGGTCTGTTCTATTTGCTTTTAAATACTGGTCGATTGATTCTTTTCGTTGTTTTGCCAATTTCGTGATAACTTGTATAACTTCGACATCACTCAACTGCTGTCTTGAATCTATTTCTCTTTGTTTTATGGCTGCTAGGAGTAGTCTTAGTGCGGAAACCCGGTCTTTATCGCCGTTTTTTAAAGAATTTTTAATTTCTTCAGTGATTTTACTCTTTAATGACACTTGATTCCTAATTCTCTATATTCTTGGCCTTTGTCGGGGAAGAACTCTACTCTTTTTTTTCTGCCACCTTTTTACAGCAGCAGCAGCTTTTCGTTTTCTAACTGAGGTTGGTTTCTCGTAGAATTCCCTTCTATGAACTTCAGCTAGCACACCTGCTTTTTCACAAGCTCGCTTGAAACGTCTTATAGCGATGTCGAAAGGTTCATTGTCTCTTACTCTGACTGATGGCATACTCGTGTTCTCTGTTTGTGGTAAAGAAGTATAACCACTTTTTTTGATATGTCGAGTAATTATTAGTAAAAATGAGCAATATACTTGTACTTGGAATTGAAACCTCTTGCGATGAAACCTCAGGTGCTATTTTTGATTCGACAAAAGGGCTTCTATCAAATGTAGTTCATAGTCAGATAGATACTCATGCGCCCTATGGTGGGGTGGTCCCAGAGCTGGCATCAAGAGATCATTTAAGTAAAATCGCTTTAGTAGTCCAAAAAACGTTAACTGATGCTAAAAAAGACTTAGATAGTATTGATTGCATTGCTTATACCGCAGGACCAGGCCTTATGGGTGCCCTGATGGTGGGAGCTGATTTTGCCAAAACCCTCGCATGGAGTAGAAACATAAAATGTATTCCAATCAATCATCTAGAGGGTCATATTGTTTCTCCCTTTTTGAGTCAGGGAGAAATTGAATTCCCGTTCCTTTCACTTCTTGTGTCTGGAGGCCATACGCAGTTTATTTTAGCCAAAAAATTTGGTTGTTACGAAATTATTGGAGAATCTGTCGATGACGCCGCTGGCGAGGCATTTGACAAGGTTGCTAAGATGATTGGATTAGGCTATCCCGGTGGTCCAATTATAGAAAACTTAGCAAAAAATGGCTCACGTGGTTGCTTTACGTTTCCAAGGCCGATGCTCAATAAAAAGAGTTTGGATATGAGTTTTAGTGGCCTTAAAACTGGAGTAATGAGATCAATCGAAGGTTTGAGTATGAATGATCAAGTTAGAGCAGATATTTCTCTAGAATTTTTGGAAGCTGTATCGGAAGTCTTGGTTAAAAAAGTTGGAATGGCGTTGCTATCGACTAAAGTCAAGAGGTTCGTTGTTTCTGGAGGGGTTAGTGCTAACGAATTCTTGAGGCACAACATTACAAAAAAATGCGAACAGTTGGGAGTATCTGCTTTCTTTCCTCCTCTTAAATATTCTACTGATAATGCCGCGATGATTGCACTTGCTGGTTTGATGAGAATTAAGCAAGGAGAATCCCCGCCCGAAAGGTTTAATGTCAGAGCTAGATGGCCAGTTCAGCTTCTTAATCCACCATAGTTTTTATTCGTTCCTCGGTTCCTTTCCTAAGCCTCATAATATTTTCTTTATGTTTGGTTATTATAATACTAACGATCACGGTAAAAATTATGGTCAGTGTGATTGATTCTTGATCAACATGGATAATAGGTATCGAAATAATCGTAGCTAAGATTGCAGACAATGACGAATACTTAGTGATTTTGGCGATAATTAACCATGCTAAGCAGAATAATAGTGCTGTTAGGGGGGTTAATCCTGCGGTTACCCCGATAAACACAGCTACTCCCTTTCCCCCTTTAAAATTATAAAAAATCGGATATATGTGACCAAATACAGCTGCGAAGCAAATTAATCCTAAGTAAAGTTCGTCCAGCATAAAATACTTGCCAAATGAAACTATAAGGAAGCCTTTTAAAAAGTCCCCGATCAAGGTTGCGACAGCGGGCCATCTTCCAGCGTACCTAAGTACATTGGTTGCCCCAGCATTTCCAGAACCTTTTTCTCTTGGGTCGTCAAGTTTCAACAATTTTGCAATCGTAATTGAACTAGAAAAGGATCCTACTAAATAAGCCAATCCAATAATACTTACAGAAAAAAAATGGTGCATAATTGTATTTTAATCCATGTGCAATCTAATTTTGATATAATAATAGAATTACAGCATCAAGTCAGCGAAATGGATATTATTCATCTAAAAAACATACGGATTAAAACAAAAATTGGTGTTTGGGCTTGGGAGAAATTAGTTAGCCAGAATATTAGTTTGGATCTGGAATTCGCTGTGGACACATCTGTTTCTTCAAGGAGCGATAAGCTTTCTGATACAAAAGATTATAGCCAGGTGGTTTGTGAGATTGAGTCTTTTATTCAAAATAGTAGTTTGCAGTTAGTTGAATCACTAGCAGTTCAATTAAGTGAGAAATTGATGGAAGAATTTTCACTACAATGGATAAAATTAAAAATCAATAAAATTGGAATCATTCCTAATGTTACGGAGATTGGTATAACTATAGAAAGGGGAAGTATTTGAATTCGGATTGTTTAAATGTTGTGTTACTGTTAGGTAGTAATTATCGAAGATCAAGTAATTTAAAAAAAAGCTTAAATTTGATTGAAAAAAAATATACGATTCTGAAAAAATCTAGGCTCTACAAATCAGATGACACAACACAAAAAAGCAAATTTTATTGGAACATGGCTTTGTTATTAAAAATGAAAAAAAACGATCATTTAAAACATGAGCTGGTAAATATAGAAAAGGAATGCGGAAGAAGTTGGAACTCAATGAAAAAAATTATTGCACTGGATATTGATATAGCCTTAATTTACTCAATTCAATCTAGTAGCCTTGAATGCAAAGTTTTAACAAATAATATTGATGGATCATTACACTCTTTGTTGTCATTAAAAGATATACTGCCAGGCCAACCCAATATTAGGAATTTTTTGACCGATACTCGAGAAATAGGTTCTCAAATCAGACGTAGGCAGATTAATTCAGTTTCTATTGTAGAACTTTCAAGTTTTCATCATCATGCTCCTTAAACTATTTTTTACTTTTGGCTTTGTTATTCTTACTGGTTGCTCTAATCACTATGAAGGAAGTCCAGAAAGAGTCGACAGAAGTTCTAGAATTATGTCTTTAGAAGAAACCATCAAAGCCTTTTCTGAAGCGGTAAAATTTGCTTATTACGATGAAATCTATCGATTTCAACGTTTACCTTCAGGCACTTCTATTGATTATCAGTCTGAAAAATTATCGAGTTTTAGAATTATAGATTATAAAAATTTATCGAAACTTTTATCTGATGACGGTATTACTGCACGAGTAATATCACAATTTCAGTTTTATCAAATTGATGAGGGTAAACTAAAGAAGACTCTTTTTGAGCAAAGTTGGTGGTATAATCCAATAAGAAATAAATGGTTTTTAAAAACCCCGTTTCCGTTGTTTGAAGAAAAACTAAACACCGATTGATCGACCGCCGTCAACATTCACCGTTTGTCCGGTTATATAATTTGATTCGGCTAAAAATAATACTGCTTCAGCAATGTCGTTTGGTTCCCCTATTTTTTTTAAAGGAATTTTTGATATTATTTCTTCTCTTGCTTTTTGTTCCTCATTGTTTGCCCAAATGATTGCACCGGGGGCGACGCCATTGACTCTAATCTCGGGAGCTAGCTCCAAGGCTAGCGATCGTGTGAGAGAATTTACTCCAGATTTAGAGGTTGAGTATATAGAATAACCTTTACGGGCAAAGTCTGCATTACTGTCAGATATATTTACAATGCACCCCTTATTTTGTTTTAGAAGTTTTCTAAACCCGGTAGAAAGAAAATAAATTGATCTTAGATTTACTGCCAGAATGGAGTTCCAGGTTTCCACGGATACATCAAGCTCGTTTTTATAAAAAACTGAAGCATTATTCACTAATAGGTCAATTCGCTTAGAAGTTTCGGAGAATTTATTAATAACTTTTATAGCTGAATTTTCTGATTCCAGATTCTCCTGAATCAGAAAAGCTGAATTAGTCCTCTCTGTGTTTAATTTTTTTACGAGGTTTATAGCTTTATCTGAAGAGTAGTTATAATGAACGCATATATTATAGTTATTCTTGTGAAGCTTTTGTGCTATTTCCTTCCCCACACGAATAGCAGCACCGGTGATTAAGGCGACCTTATTTTCTGAAGTAGTAAAATTCATAGTATTTTTTCAGCCTAATAATGTTAGGATGTTTTATTGTAAGAAGCTTAAATCTTTTTATCAAATATGCAAAGTTCAAAAGAAGACATTAGACTAAAATTTATTATACGGCAGATCATCGGAGAAATTTATGATCAAGCCGATGGGGTGTTATCATTTGATCGATTTATGGACATAGTTCTTTATAGTAAAACATACGGCTATTATGAAAAATCGGAGAATATTTTTGGAAAATATGGTGACTACACGACTGCTCCTGAGATGGGTAGCCTTTTTGCAAAATGTATCCAAAATGAAGCTGAAAATGTCTTGCAACAAATAGGAGGGAACTTTTATGAGATGGGGGCGGGTAGTGGTCGACTTTCAAAAATAATTTTTGAACAATTACCGGAATTTAAATTAGATTATATTCCTAAGCTTAACATAATAGAGAGATCAACAAATCTCACGAAAGTGCAAAAAAAGTTATTAGGATTTAACTCTTCGGTTAATTGGTTGGACAGACTGAATGACATTAAGCTTAATGGCTTCTTGATCGCAAATGAGTTACTTGATGCTATGCCTGCTAAGTGCTTCCGGAAAGAGGACGATCATGTAGTTGAATTAGGAGTGGGTTTAAATAAGAGAGAGCTGACGTGGAAGCCAAAAAATTCTATCGTCCCAAAATACATATCAGAACAATTGGAGCCGAAGAGAACAGGTCATCGTGCAGAATTTATTGTAGGCTTGTATAGATGGTTAGAAAATATTTTCGAGCATTCTGAACAAATCGTGCTGCTAATTATAGATTACGGATCTTTGAAAGAGGAGTTCTATCATGATAATAGAGGAGATGGCACAATTAAGTGTCATTATAAGCATCAACTTAGCTTTGATCCCTTAGTGTCTCCTGGGCTGAAGGATATAACTGTTTCTGTGGATTTTTCTCTGTTAGCTGATAATGCAATAAAAGTTGGGTTTGATGTATTAGGTTTTGTGCCATTAGAAAAATTACTGACTAATTTAGGCATCATGGAAATATTTAGTGGAGAAATCAAAAACTCACCAAAAGAAGATTTTTCTCTGTCACATGAAGCGAAACAGTTACTGATGCCTAACGAGATGGGCTATGCAGTGAAAGCGATGGCTCTGGGTAAGAATTTTAAAGGACAACTTTTGGGGTTTAAAGAGGTCTAGATAAAAGAAATAAGAACTTGTTATGGACATAATACAGTTAATAGCTTTATCGGTAACACAGGGTATAACCGAGTTTCTGCCCGTTTCATCGTCCGCGCATTTAATAATAATTACACAATTATTTGAGTGGCCTGATCAAAGTATTGTGATTGATACTACGGCCCACCTTGGTTCTTTGTTTGCGTTTTTTTTATACCTTTATTTAAATAAGTCTGGGAATGGTTCAAATGATGGTTTTCTTCAACTTACGGATAAACTGTTCGACATTGAGTTAATAAAAAAAATTGTGATCGCTACAATTCCCGCATTAATTTTTGGTTTTTCATTCAGAGATATTATTGTGACGTACGCTAGAAATGCTGAGGTCATTGCAATTACTACTATACTTTTTGCTATTGTTTTGTTTATTGCCGATCGAAGACGAGGCAAAAGGAAAACCATCGATTTGTCGTATAAAGAGGTATTTCTAATAGGATTAGCGCAAAGTATAGCACTTATCCCAGGAGTTTCACGCTCCGGAGTAACCTTAGCTGCAGGCTTGTTTCTTGGTCTCTCCCGGACTGACGCACTGAGGTTCGCGGTTTTGCTTTCAATACCTATAATTTCTCTAGCCTCTTTTTCTGAGCTTGGGGTTTTGATAGTAAAGATTCCGAAATTTGATTTGTCGGAATTGGTCTATGTCTTTATATCATCAATGTTGAGTGCTTATTTTTGTTTGTTTCTACTTTTTAAATTCATAGCTCAAATTGGTTTGTTGCCTTTTGTTATATATCGTTTGATTTTAGGTTGTTTAATTTTGATTTTTTTAATCTAGCTTAACTCTTTTTGCGAGATAGGAAGCCTTCGTTTTTTCTATTTGCTCTTTTCGTTTTTTATCTAAAGTTATTTTGATTTCATTTATTGTTTTTTCGGTAGTATTTTTTTCTGTTTTTAAGTTTTTCTGAACAGACACAGGGTTGTCTATTAAATGATTTAAGAGTAGAAGACTTTCATCTAGTTTATTTCCATACTCTGAGGTCATTGCTTCCATGCTTGCTAAGATTTGTTTGAATCTCGTAACTCTCCTAAAAGCGTCGGTTTTTTTTAATAAACTCAAGACTGAATTAGTGCTAGCTTTCGAGGCGTTAACAATCTCGTTCCAGTTTTCAGATGCAATAGAAATTTGCTCTTGGATTACTTTTGAGAATTTGAGCCTGTTTGCTAGTTTGGAAAAACTACCGATTGATTTAATTTCTTCTGTCTTTGCAATATAAATGGCCAATAAAATTAAGTAGTCTCTGTCGCAGGGTTTATTCAGCTTTTTGAAATATTTATAAACTTCGCATTTTGGATCCGTAAGCTTTGTGAAATTACACTCTGGAAGTAATTTTGACAAGGCACCACAATCCTCTAATGTTTTAAAAAAATTATTGGGTGCCATGGTCTGTAAGGAAAGTACTAGTTCGCGTTGTATACGCTCTTCTGACAGCGTACCAAGCTCACCACTACTAACTATTTTGGCTAGCAAATTTTTTGTGTTGGGGGCGATTGTAAACTCCAGTTTTGCAGAGAATCGTGCCGCTCGGAGCACCCTCAAAGGGTCATCTGAGAAAGCATCAGTAACATGTCTTAGTAATTTTTTTTTCAGGTCATCGATACCACCAAATGGATCAATAAATTTGCCATTCTTATCTAATGCAATCGCATTGACAGTAAAATCCCTTCTAGCTAGATCTTCTTCAAGTGTTATTTTTGCGTGAAAATCTAACTCAAAACCTTGATGGCCTTTACCTTTTTTCCTCTCTGAGCGAGCGAGTGCGTATTCTTCTTTTGTTTGAGGATGAAGAAAGACAGGAAAAGCACGCCCTACTTTCTTGTACCCCTTAGCAAGCAATTCTTCTTGTTCTGCTCCAACTACTACCCAGTCTCTATCTTTTGGTTCTATACCAAGTAGAATGTCTCTTACCGCGCCCCCAACTTGATAGATTTGCATTTTTATCTACCTGAGGTGTTCCTATAATGTGCGAAGCGATCTTTATACTTATGTTTTGATAGATAACTCGGAATGACTTCATTCATAGCAGTTGCTTTGATCCCTAAATCCTGTAGACCAGGAAGCTCAGAACAAATAGAGTTATTTCTAAGGGACCTTAGGTTGTCTCGTGAGAAAGGTTTTCCAGGTACAAATTCAAAGACCCCTGCTTGGAGGGATGAGAACAAATAGTTTAAGGGGATTACTCTGTCTTTTATATTTAAAACCTCACAAATATATCTAACGATCTCAATTAGAGTTTTAATCTCTGGCCCACCTAGTTCATAAATTGGGTCTTTATACTGTGGGTACTCCACGATAGCTATAATTGCATCTACAAGATCGTTAACAAAAACTGGTTGAAGCAGGCTTTTTGGGCAGGCCAAGGGAATTCGTCCATTGAATACTTTAATTAAAGTAGCAAATTTATTTATAAATTTATCGTTTGGACCAAAAACCACTGATGGTCTGATTATCGAAGCCTTCAACTGCGGACTTATCTCTGAAAGGATAATATTTTCCGCGTTACCTTTTGTCTGTTGATAATTTGATGTTGAATCGATATCAGCCCCTATCGAGCTGATTTGAATAAAGTGTTTAATTTTATTGGTTTTACACGTTTGTACTGCGCGACTAGTAAGCTCTGCATGGGCATAGGTAAAACCTTTACCATCGTCTTTCTTTTCATTAAGAATTCCTATTAAGTTAATTAGAACATCACACCCTTTAAACAAGGAGTCAATTTGTTCTTGTTTATTTAAATCTATCTCGGTTACTCGAGTATTTGGAAGTACCCATAGGTGGCGCCCGTTATTGATGTTTCTTGTAGATATTTTAATTTCGTGGCCGCGCTTAACTAGAGCATTCGCTAAAACACTACCTATAAAGCCGGTTCCCCCTTGTAGTCCAATACTCAATTTACTCATAGTTCACAAATCCTTTGTTTATCATTTCTAGTTGCAGGAATCTGTTTTAGCATATCATTTAATTTCTTTGATTTTCCTGTTTGTTGCCATTCATAGATTAATGAATAAAAGAGGGTTCTCCTCACATATCTTCTTGTTTCAGTGATGGGAATCGTATCTATCCATAATATTGGGTCTCCGCAGTATCTTTTTTGCCATTTAGATCCCCTGTGGGGTCCCGCATTGTAACCAGCAGCCGCCATCGCAAAGTTCCCATCGAATTGATTATATAAATCCTCTAGGTAAGAGCTGCCTAGAAGAATATTTTTCTCGGCATTGTAGAGATCTGATTTTCTTTTATAAAGAATACCGTGTTTTTTTGCAGTTGACCTCGCAGTTGTTGGTATTAGTTGCATTAAACCTCTGGCATTTGCTGGAGATCTGGCAAACCTATCAAACGCACTTTCTGCACGAATAATGGCAAGAACTTGATGTTGAGATACCCTAAACTTACGTTTAATCTGTTCGCTTCTAATCTTAATAATCTGGCCTAATTTGATTTTATTACTGTTTTTTATACTATTAATCCTCTTCAAAAATATGACAGAAGAATTAAACTTTCGGGCAATACCTGATAGAGTGTCGCCAGTTTTAACTTTGTAAAATTTCGGTTGAGAAGAATAGGATATTTCCCTCGATGCCGGTAGCTTAAGTACTTGGCCGGGCATAAGTACATTGTTCTTTAATTCATTGTGTTTTGAAATTGTCTTGATAGGAAGGTTAAGTATTTTTGAGATTTTCCATAAAGAATCCCCTTTTCTAACCCTGTATATTGTTTTCGGCTTTAGGTAGTCATTTATAATATCCTCGTACAAAATTGGGAATCTCAACTTAAGATCATTCAGGTTAGAACTTTTGCCGATGGCAAAAATGACCCCTTTAGCCCAATCCCAAGAGTCAGCCAACAAAGCTGCGGCATGAAGTTCTGAATCGTTAAGTTTCTTTAGGCTATAAAGAAACTCCCTTTTCGCATCAAGTTTCCTGCCGGTAAAGAATAATTTATTCGCAAGATAGAGGTTTGAATCTTTGATGATTTTCTCATAATCCGAACGGTCAATTGATATTCTCTTATTGGCAAGGCTATAAGGCTTGCTCAGTTGATCAGCAGCTAGAAAACCGTAGTAATCTCTTCTTTCTGCTAGACGTTGAAGAACTAATGTTGCCTCTTTGCGATAGTCTGTTTGGTTTAGTGCATAAGCTCTCCAATACAACCAGCGTGAGCTAGGAATTTCTTCAGACGGTTCTCTTTTTGTCCACTTTGTAAGTTTATCCCAATCTTTATGAATTATAGCTTGCTGAATTTGTAGACGCTGAATTGTGGAGTTAACTTGATCTTCACCAATAGAATCCAACAACGTGATTGCTTTCGGGCTTCTTTTCAAAGAAGCAATGACTGCAGCTTTTAATTTTAATCTCTGAATTTGAACTTGGCTCAAATCAAATTTCACTAATGCAATCTTTTTAAAATTTAGCCCCCTTTCTAAATTCCTAGCCATCGCTCTTTGAATTAAAACTACTAAAATGTCTTTGGTATATAAATCAGCTGCGCCACTTTTTGTCCTTAAATATCTTTCGGGTCTTCTGTAGTTTTGTTTAAGGGTATTTACTGCGTTAAAAATATCTCGGTTTTGACTTTTCTTAGCGACAAATAGTGCCAATTTGATATTTTTTTTATCTATAGCTTTTAGTATTCTGTCCCAGTACTGCTGTGATGATATCAATTTGTTTCTGTATAAATATTTGAATGAATAATCACAAATTTTTGGCAAAGATTTACCGGAAGTCCAAGTATTGATTATTTTATCTTTGGGTATCGACGTAGACTTAATTCGAATTTTTGATTGATAATACATACACTGAAATTTAGTCAGTTTAATTGGTTTTGCTTCGTAAATTTTTATAAAATTGTCGAATTTCTTTCTTCGAAAAAGAGTGTTCAGCCATTCTTTTCGATATCGATCTTGAAAAACTGAATCTTCAGGTCGAGCAAGAAAAATTTCAGGATAATTATCTGAAATTAAAAATGGTCGCTTCTGAATTAATTTGTAAGTTGAATAGAGGTGAAGCGGGCTATTTTTTAATGCTTCCAAGGATTTTTTAGCGGAAATATAGTTTCCTGATTTAATCAGAGCTAGTGACTTTTTGAACAGAACTTCCTCGCTTTCATTGGATTGGCTTGCCGGGGTTATTATTGAGAAATATAAAGCAAGCATTAGTTTTAATGAGACTCTTTCCATAAACTTATTTCGCCGATTCCCAAAGATATTTTGTTTGATTTTTGCAGGATCAGTCAATCTATAAATTTTTTTTGACGCATAACTTTATGATATACTATAACAGTTTACTTAAGTAATAAATTTAAATAATGATAGATATTTCATTTTTAGAAAATACTGATTCGTTTGAGAACGTTATAAATTCGCGGGTCACTGTACATGATTTTAAAACCCAAGCTGTCCCAAAAAATGTGGTTGATAAAGCTCTATTCTCATTAGCGGCTGCTCCAAATCATTTTTTGACAAGGCCGTGGAGAGTTTATGTTTTGGGGCAAAAAATTGTCAATGAAATAGTAGAATTGAATACAGCAAAGGTTCGGATTGATAAGGGTGAGAAAGCGGCCCAGATAAAAAAAGAAAGATGGACAAAAGTCCCTTGTTGGATATTAGTAAATTGTACTATTAGCCAAGATGAAATTAGATTTCAGGAAGATTATGCGGCATGTGCATGTGGAATACAAAACATGATGTTGACTTTTTGGTCTAATGGTTACGGAACAAAATGGACTACTGGACCAGTTATCCGCGATCCAGATTTCTCCAGTATTGTTGGTTTTGATACAAGCAAAGAAGTAGTGGTTGGACTGTTGTGGGTTGGTTTACCAAATGCCATTCCAGAAAAAAGAGTTAGAGATCCCGAGCATAACGTTACTTGGCTCCCATAGTATTAGCGCGTTGCGCGGCAGCCAGTTGCTCTTCTGGCCTAGAGGGTGGTTCCTTAGCCCAAGATCCGAGTTCCTCGAGTATCAAGCTTTTGAATAATTCAATATTTGAATCACTATCGTTTAGAGAGGGTATATATCGTAAATTTTTACCGCCTTCTTCAATGAATAATTCTTTGTATTGCATGTTAATTTCTTCAATTGTTTCCAAACAGTCTACGGCAAACCCCGGGCTAATTACATCGAGTACTCCCGTATTTGATTTTGCTAATTTTACTATCTCTTCATCAGTATAAGGAGAAAGCCATTTAGCAAATCCCACGCGCGATTGAAAGGATACGGACCAGAAATCTGCTTTCAAATCCAAGGTCTCACTAACTAACCTCGCCGTTTCATGACATTGACAATGATAGGGGTCTCCCTCTAAAAAGGTCGACTCGGGTATACCGTGGAACGAGTAGAGTAATTTTTCGGGTTGTCCATTTTCTTTCCAATGATTGCTAATCGTTTCAGCCAAACTCTTTATGTATATTGGATGTTTGTGATAACTTGTAGTGTAACGAGTTTTAGGTATCCATCGTAGTTTTGAAAGATAATTAAAAATTAATTGCAGAATAGAGCCAGTGGTGGCTGACGCGTATTGCGGAAACATCGGTATAAATATAATTTGTCTGGCTCCATCAGCCATTAACTTCTCTAGTGCATTTAATATTGAAGGTGTTCCATACCTCATCCCAAGGCTAACAGTTACCCAAGGTTTTTCCTTTTCGAAATGACGATTTATGGCTTTGGCCAAATTATTACTATAGTAGAGAAGAGGAGAACCTTCTTCTGTCCATACTTTGGAGTATGCATGTGCAGATTTTTTTGGGCGCGTATTAAGGATAATAATGTTTAAGATAGGCCACCAGAAAATTTTTGGTATTTCTACTACTCTCTGGTCTGATAAAAATTGTTTTAAATATTTTTTTACGCTTTTTTTATTAGGTTTAGTAGGAGTGCCAAGATTGCAGAGCAGTATTCCTGTCTTCACCGATTCGCCGTGTTTAAATTGGGGCTGCCCCTTTAGTTTTTCCATTTTATTAAATTTTTAAATATTTGAAACCCGTTTCAGAATTATTATATAAAAAAAAGCCTCCAATGTATTAAATTGTTTTACTTCGATCTGGAATAATGCCAGAATTTTAGAATGCTGTCATTTTGAACTTATAATAATGCGTTCATTATGCGTTCATTTTATTTATTTTTATACGGGTAATACCCTTTAGCATCTGGGAGATTCAATATAGTGAAATTTTGTAGCCAGTGTGGCTCAAAGAATATTAATTATTCGGTACCCTTAGGGGATAATAGAAAGAGGTATCATTGTTTAGATTGCAATAGTGTTTTTTATGAAAATCCTAAAATTGTTGCCGGTTGTATACCTGTCTGGGAAGATAAAATCTTGTTATGTAAACGAGGGATAGAACCTCGATATGGGTTATGGACTTTACCTGCCGGATTCATGGAAAATGGTGAAACTACGAAAGAAGCAGCTGAACGAGAGACTTTAGAAGAGGCGGGGACATTGGTTAGTGATAGTAAGCTTTATACTCTTTTTAATCTTCCTCAAATTAATCAAGTATACATGATGTTTCTTGCGCGTCTAAATGAGCCTGTGTTTAAAGCAGGAGAGGAAAGTTTAGATTGCAAACTATGTTTAGAAAGCGAGATTCCTTGGAGTCAAATAGCCTTTCCTACAATAACCTATTCATTAGAGCTTTTTTTTAAAGATAGAACAGATGGAAAGTTTTCTATGCATATAGGTGATCTAATCAGAGAAAAATCTACAAGCAAACTAACGAATTTAGCCAGCTACAGCTACTGAGGAATTAAGAATGGAAATCCCCTATTTTGGAGAAGATTTTAGAGTAAAAAGTAAAATAGACAATGAGTTGCTTTATGGCTCAAAAGTCACAACGTCTATCAAAATTTCTTCTTTAGCGGCTGCTAAAGCAGTTATGATTGGATCAGATTACTTTCGACCGCTGACAGGATTTCACGATATCGAGGATGCTATTTCTATTTGTGAAAAAATGCAAATGAAGAATAATTTATTTTGGCCCATACCATTGTTGAATATAATAGATAATATACAAGGGCTAGAAGCAGGAATGATTGTCAATCTAATTGATCCTAATTTTCAAGACGGACGGATTCTTGGAAAGCAATTAATTGGATCGATTCATAAGATAACACAAAAAGAAAAAGCGAAAATAAGTGAGTCAGTATTTGGAACAAAAGATAATTCTCATCCTGGTGTAAGTATGTTTAACAAAATGGGTAACTTCTTAATCAGTGGGGAGCTAGCGATAGACAATCATAGCTATTATTCTAAGGAATTTCCTGAGACATTTATGACTGCTACCGAAATTAGGGCACGGTTTGCTCACTACGGATTCAAAAGAGTCGTGGCATTCCAAACCAGAAATCCCATGCACCGAGCACACGAAGAACTGTGTAAAATTGCAATGGAAGAAACGCAATCCGATGCGTTGCTTATTCATATGCTTCTAGGAAAATTAAAACAGGGTGATATTCCAGCGTCCGTTAGAGATCAAGCGATTCGAGTGATGGTGGAAAAATATTTTGATCAAAATAAGGTAATGGTCAGTGGCTATGGTTTTGATATGCTTTATGCGGGCCCGAAAGAAGCTTTACTTCATGCGATAATAAGACAAAACTGTGGATGTTCGTTTTTAATCATTGGTAGAGACCACGCTGGGGTGGGGAATTTTTACGAAGCTTTTGAGGCGCAGGAGATCTTCCATTCAGATTTGGTTCAAGAATTTCTAAAAATAAAAATATTTGAGGCGGATCATACTGCCTATTCAAAAAAACTCGGTAGAATTATTATGATGAAGGATGCGCAAAATCATAAACCAGAGGATTTTATGATTTTATCGGGAACTAAAGTCAGGAGTATCCTAGAAGAAGGTAACGACCTACCACCAGAATTTGCTAGACCTGAGGTAGCTGCGGTTTTGGGCGCGTACTATAAGGAAAAAAAGAGTTGAGTGATTCAAAAACTTTATTTCAAAAAATCATAAGCAGAGAGCTCCCGGCGGATATAGTTTACGAAGATGATGAGATAATTTCTTTCAGAGATATTAATCCTCAGGCCCCATTCCACATTTTGGTATGTCCTAAAGAGCCGATTACAATGTTATCAAAATCATCCCCTAATCTTCACCGTAACCTTTTGGGGAATCTTCTAATTAAATCTGCTGAGATAGCTGCTGAAGAGGGGTATAAAGATAAATTTAGGATAGTTATTAATAATGGGGTAGAGGCTGGGCAATCAGTTTTTCATTTACATGTTCATGTGCTAGCAGGGCGCCAGTTGGATTGGCCTCCTGGTTGACTCTTTATCGTTTCATTGCATCAAAAAATTCTTCATTGTTTTTTGTGAGTTTCATTTTTTTAAGTAGAAACTCAATAGCTGCGATTTCTTCCATCGGATGGAGGAGGTTTCTAAGAATCCACATTTTTTGTAATTCATCTGGTTTTGTGAGTATTTCTTCTCTTCTTGTGCCGGATCGGTTTATATTGACGGCTGGAAATATTCTCTTTTCAGCAATTTTCCGGTCAAGGTGAATTTCCATGTTACCGGTGCCTTTGAATTCTTCATATATTACATCATCCATTCTTGAGCCTGTATCCACGAGGGCTGTTGCTATGATGGTTAGGCTGCCTCCCTCTTCAATATTTCTCGCTGCCCCAAAAAATCTTTTGGGTCTCTGAAGCGCGTTGGCGTCAACGCCACCTGTTAAAACTTTGCCCGATGATGGCGCTACGGTGTTGTAGGCACGAGCGAGTCTCGTTATGGAATCAAGTAGAATTATCACGTCTTTTTTGTGTTCAGTAAGCCTCTTAGCCTTTTCTATTACCATCTCTGCTACTTGAACATGACGCGCCGCTGGCTCATCAAACGTGCTAGATATGACTTCCCCCCGTACGGATCTTTGCATTTCTGTAACTTCTTCTGGTCTTTCATCTATTAAAAGAACAATGAGATAACAGTCGGGGTTATTAGAGTTTATGGAGTGTGCGATGCTTTGCAACATCATTGTCTTTCCAGCCTTTGGAGGAGAGATTATGAGACCACGTTGACCCTTGCCAACTGGTGCAGCTAAGTCTATAACACGAGGCGGTAGGTCTTCTGTGCTTCCATTTCCCATTTGTAATTGGAGTCTTTCTTGTGGGAACAAAGGAGTGAGATTTTCAAACACGACCTTATTCTTTGTATTTTCTGGTGCTTCAAAATTGATTTCATCAACTTTAAGTAATGCAAAGTATCTTTCACTATCCTTTGGAGGTCTGATCCTACCCGATATGGTGTCACCAGTCCTCAAACTAAATCTCCTTATTTGACTCGGCGAAACATAGATATCATCTGCTCCCGCTAAATAACTAGAATCAGAAGATCTTAGAAAACCGAAGCCATCCTGTAAAATCTCCAATACACCGTCGCCCATTATATTTTCCCCTTTTTTAGCATGGGCTTTCAATATACTGAAGATCACGTCCTGTTTACGGGAACGAGCAATTCCCTCGACCCCCATTTGATCAGCTAATTCGACCAAATCTGAAGCCGTTTTTCTTTTTAGCTCTGTTAAATTCATAGTATTGATTCGAAATAAGTATAGTCTGAATTAGATGTGTTGTTAAAGTTAATGGGGACAAAAGCATGACAAAGCTTAAATTTACAATAACACAGTATCGTCTTTTCGTCTACTAACAAATTATATTTGAATAGTTTTTAGGCTAGCCCTAGCTAGTTATAGATTGCTGTCTATAAAATCGGTTAGTTGTGTTTTATTAAGCGCTCCAGTATGAGTTGCTATTATCTGCCCCTCTCTAAACAGCATTAAGGTGGGAATGCCTCTAATGTTATATTTTGCGGAAATTTGGGCGTTTTGGTCCACATCAACTTTGGCAATTTTCACTTTGTCAGAATAAGATTCTGCTACTTCATCTAAAATGGGTGCTATCATTTTACAGGGCCCACACCATTCAGCCCAGTAATCAACGAGTACTGGTTGTTCAGATTTGATAACTTCACTTTCAAACGATTCATCAGTAACATGTAGTAAATTAGCGCTCATAATTAAAATTTCATTCCTTTTTATTTAAAGCAGTATTCTTTAACGATTCTAGTGGAAATTGCAAGTACTAATTTTAATCGATATTTTAAATTTATGAGGTTTTAGCAAAAACCCATTAAAAAATGCAAGTTTTCTTCTACAATTTATTATAGAATTCTAAGTAATAAAAAATAAAGCTTTTCGAAATTGAAGTTACACTAATGTTGAGCAAAAGAAGCGTTTTCCTTTTTACACTTTTAGTACTGAGTTTACTTGGCTGCGGTCAAAAAGGTGATTTATATCTGCAAAACGATGTTCTTGATTCGAGTTTATCTGACTAGGCTAAATTCAGTTTAGATGTGATCATTTTCCTATGCGTTTAACTAATTATATTAATAATAAATTATACTTTTCCTCATTAGATTTAGCGTCTATCGCCAGTCAGTTTGGAACCCCTGCGTTTGTTTATTGCCAAGATACGATTGAACGTAATTTTCTTGAATATAAGACTGCATTTCAAAATAGTAATCATTTAGTTTGTTATGCGGTAAAAGCGAATTCAAATCTCTCAATTTTAAAATTATTGAAAAATCTTGGCTCTGGTTTTGATATCGTATCTGGTGGTGAGTTACATCGTGTTATTCAAATTGGGGCAGATCCCAAAAAAATAATTTTCTCCGGTGTAGGGAAATCTGCGCAAGAGATAGAAACTGCCATTATTAACGACGTAGGATCAATTAATATAGAATCAGAGGATGAGCTTGATCTAGTGGTCCAAATTGCAAAACAAAAGCAAGTTCAGGCCTCTGTGTCTCTTAGAGTTAATCCAAATGTTGATCCTAAGACCCATCCCTACATTGCTACAGGTTTGAAAAGTAGTAAGTTTGGAGTGCCTATCGAAAATGCCATAGATATTTATAAGAAAATGGCCAAAAATAAGTACCTTAAAATAATTGGGGTGGCCTGTCATATTGGATCTCAGTTGCAAGAATTAAACCCTTTTGAGCAATCTATTAGGGAAATAATGCAATTAGTAAGAAAAATAGAAGCCAATGGGATAAAAATCGGACGGGTTGATTGTGGTGGTGGTTTGGGAATTAGTTACTCTGGTGAGGCCCTGCCGCATATTCAGGAACTAGTGGCAATAATGAAAAAAGAAATACCTAGTAAACATGTTATTGCAATTGAGCCCGGCCGATCAATTGTCGGAAAAAGCGGAGTCTTGTTAACGAAAATCGAATATATTAAACAAGGTTCAGAAAAAAACTTTGCGATAGTGGACGCAGCTATGAACGACTTTATTCGACCATCTTTATATCAAGCTGAGCATGAAGTGCTACCCTGCATAGAAAGTTTTAAAAACAGAGAAGTTTTTGATATTGTGGGTCCAATATGTGAAACGGGCGACTGGTTAGCCAAAAACAAAAGCTTTTCAATAAAGAAAGGCGATTATATTGCAGTAATGGATGTGGGAGCATATTGTTTTTCGATGTCTAGCAATTATAACTCTCGACCCCGTGCTATCGAATTATTGGTGGATAAAAAAAAGGCGCTGAAAGTTATTAGAAAGCGAGAGACTTTAGAGGAGCTCTTTTTAAATGAGGTAATCAACTTGAGCCGATGAAAAACTTTTTTCTTTGTTACTACATAATATGTTCTTGGTGTATCTTAGGATGTCAGCTGGTGTTTGCAGAGAAGAGTATGTATAGAAATTCAATCGATGGGGTTACAAACTTCTCTGATCGTCAAACAGGGCAATCAGAGACCATCATATTAAATGATAAAAGGAATTTGATATCGACAGAACCGACCAACAATTTATCAAATTTTGATAGCCGACTTTCCCCGAATATTAATACAGACTACAAAGTTAAAATCCTCAAGATATTAGATGAACAGACATTTAGAAACATACAAAATTTAGAAATAGAAGTGTCAGTTACACCGCCTTTTAGATTTGATTTGGGCCAAAAGTTACAATTGCTTCTTAATGCAAAAATGGTTCAGCCTCTTAATGCTGGGGGTAATATGTTTGAGTTAATTGATATAGTAAGGGGCAAGCATGAGCTCAAAGCTCAAGTAGTAGATTTTGAAGGAAGGTTGATAGGTGAATCCGAAAATCTTACGATTTATGTTCATAAACATTCTGTTCTCTAATAATAAAAGAATTGATAGGCGATAAAGATTGGCACTAAATAAATTTAATTATAAAGCTGGTGATTCAAGGTCTGAGATTAATATAGAAATTGATAAGATAAATACCGCCATCATCAAGTTATCTTCAGAAGATGTTGTGCTTAATATGAATCGAGCAGCTCAACATTTATTGAGGATTTCTGACGGCAGAAAAAACTTTGTGAAACTCTCCAAAATCCTGCCGGCACCTATGCAAATACTTAGAATAGTTACTAAAGTGAAGGAGTCTGAACGCTCAATTACAGAAAGAGAGCTTCTTTTGACGCGAAGTGATGGGATGAATCTTTCTGTTGACTGTTCAATAACACCTCTCTTTTCTAAAGAAAGAATTTTTGAGGGAGTCCTTGTTGAATTATTTGATGTTGAGCAATTCAAAGAAATAAAGATGGCAACAGAGTTAACCGAACAAAGTGATGCTTGGGATAAAATAGTTAAAGAGTTGGGGCATGAGATTAAAAACCCGTTAACTGGAATTAAAGGAGCTGCTCAACTACTTGAACAGGAATTACCTAAAAATAGATTTGGCGATTATCTGGAAAAAATAATTCAGGAAACTGACAGACTTTCGAAATTAGTTGATAGGATGCTTGGAGGGCCGGTAAAGTTAATTAAAAAAGAACCGATTAATTTACACGAGATTTTAGATCATGTATGTTTTTTGGCCTGTTCAGAGAGCGGCGAAAAAATTTCAATTGAAAAAAAATATCAGCCTCCTATTTTTCTTAGGGGCGACAGAGACGCTATAATCCAAATTTTTCTTAATATTCTAACGAATTCCGTTCAAGCGATAAAAGATAATGAAGGAAATATTACCATTGAAACCAAGATAAAATTGGGTGCGACCATTGGACGAAAATATTATTCTGAGGCAATTGAGATTAAAATTATTGATAATGGTAAAGGGATCGATCCTAGAATTCGAGATTCTATCTTTCTTCCTTTAGTGTCTGACAAGAGCGATGGTTCAGGCTTGGGTTTGCCTATAGCTCAGAAATTGGCAAAATCCAGTAATGGTCTAATTTCAATAGAATCACATCCGCTTCTAACGGTCTTTGTGGTGAGATTTCCGATTGGAGAATCTAATAATGAAAGTGTCTGAAGTTTGGGTGGTAGATGATGACGAATCAATTCGGTGGGTCTTAAAAAAAGCTTTTTTAAAATCTTCTATTAACGTCAGGCTTTTTAGTGATGGTAGGGAAGCTTTAAAGTTAGCGGATGAGTTTGAACCCGAGGTGGTAGTGTCTGATATTAAGATGCCTGACATAAACGGTCTCGATTTATTGAGGCAAATGAAAAATGTTCATTCTTCTCTTCCTATAATTATTATGACAGCGTACGCTGATTTGGACAAAGCAGTAGAATCCTTCAGCAGTGGAGCATTTGAATACCTTCCTAAGCCATTCGATATTGAGGAAATGCTAAAGGTTGTTAAGCGGGCAAAAAGAAAAAGAAAGGATAAAGAGTCGATTGCCGGTTCTAAAATAGGGTTCGAACAAACAGAAGAAATCGTAGGTTCGTCCTCTGCAATGCAATCCGTTTTTCGGATAATCGGCAGATTATCTAATAGTGATATGACTGTTTTAATTACGGGTGAATCTGGCACAGGAAAAGAAATTGTAGCGCGTTCGTTACACAAACATAGTCCAAGAAAAAATGGACCTTTGATAGCGATTAATGCGGCTGCAATTCCTCAAGACCTTCTTGAGTCAGAGTTATTCGGCCATGAAAAAGGCGCTTTCACCGGTGCTGACTCTAGGAGAGTAGGCCGATTTGAGCAAGCAAATACCGGCACACTTTTTTTAGATGAGATTGGCGACATGCCAGCACATCTACAGACAAGATTGTTGAGAGTTTTAGCCGATGGGGAGTTATATCGTGTTGGGGGAAGAGAGCCTATATTTGTGGATGTTCGAGTCATAGCTGCAACCCATCAAAATCTCGAAGACATGGTTTCTAAAGGCCTTTTCAGAGAAGATTTGTTTCATAGATTGAATGTAATAAGATTAGAATTACCACCCCTCAGGGAGCGAATCGAAGATGTTGAAGAGTTGTCTGGATTTTTTCTGGAAAAAGCAGCTAAGGAGCTGAATATCCCCTCGAAGATGTTTTCTGAAAAGGCCGTTGATAAACTTCGAACATCCTTTTGGCCTGGCAATGTGAGACAGCTTCAAAATATATGTAAAAGACTAACGGCTCTGGTACCAACCACTATAATTGATTTTGATGACCTTCCTGATGAGATTTTGAATGATCTGCCAGAGGAACAAGTTGATTTAATTACGTGGGAAACTGGTTTGGAACAATGGGCTATGCATCGGCTATCATCTGGGGAAAAAAATATTTTAAAAGAAGCCGAACCAATTTTTGAAAAAATCTTAATTAAGGCCGCATTATCAGTAACTGAAGGCAAGAGACAAGAAGCGGCCAAGTTACTAGGTCTAGGTAGAAACACTTTGACAAAAAAGCTAGTGAGTTTAGGTATTGAAAATTTTAACGATTAATCCAATTGGATATTTCTTTGGCAAAATACGTAACTATAGCGTCAGCGCCGCTGCGTTTGAAGCAAATCATGGACTCCATCACTATATTTTCAAGAATATTTAAGTCCTTATTTGCAAGTGATACCAGCATTGAATACTCGCCACTAACCTGATAAACAAGCGTCGGTACTCTGAATTCTTTTTTCAGGCTGGCCACAACATCTAAGTAGGGCATACCCGGTTTGACCATTATCATATCTGCACCTTCATTTATATCATGCCAAGCTTCATGTAAACTCTCGTTGATATTAGCGGGATTCATTTGATACGTCTTTTTGTCTGCGTTTCCTAAGTTAGTGTTGGTACCCACCGCGTCTCTGAAAGGACCGTAAAATGATGACGCAAATTTAGCTGAATAGGAGAGAAGGTTGATGTTTTCAAACCGATTAGAATCCAAGAACTTTCTAATTTGGCTAATCCTTCCATCCATCATGTCTGAGGGAGCCAGAATATCTGCTCCAGCGCTAGCATGAGAAAGTGCTTGTTTTTTTAGTATCTCTATTGTGAGGTCGTTATCGACCTGGCCATATTGATTTAAAACACCGTCATGCCCGTGCGTGGTAAATGGATCAAGCGCGATATCGGTGATAACACCCAGTCTTGGTAAAGCCAATTTTATCTTTGTTATAGCTTCCTGAATGAGACCCTTGGGATTATAAGCTTCGGATCCTCCTATGTCTTTTTCATGCGGTTCAATGCAAGGAAATAAAATAGTCGTTGTTATTCCTGAATCGTAAGCGGAGGATAGTACTTTAATAGCATTGTCGATTGAGTAACGAAAAACGTTATCCATCGTCTTTATCTTTTGTTTTTTATTCTTACCTTTTACTAAAAAAATAGGGAGAATAAGATCCTCTGAGCTTACATTAAACTCATTAGTAAGATTCCTAATGAACGCCGTTCTTCTATTTCTTCTTTTTCGAATAACAGGATATCCATTCATTGGAAAATTCATTTCTATTTCTCCCTTAATTTAAACTGCTTAACTAGATTGTCTTGTAGAGGGTAAACTCATGCAAGTGGTTTCGATCCACTTGCTGGCTTCTTCCGTTATTTCATCATTCGATTTATCTTTCGTAATTACTTCCGGCCCCACTTTCATAACTATCTTACCTGGATAGCGGAGATAACTCGCTTTGGGCCAGAAAAGACCTGCATTATGTGCAACTGGAATAATAGGACAGTCATTTGCTTTCGCAACAGCGGCGGCAGTTCTAGAATAGTTCCCTTTTTCTCCTATATTGGTTCTGGTTCCCTCGGGAAATATGATTATCCACCACCCTCTTTTTATTCGTACTTTCGATTCTTGAAGAACCGTCTTTAAAGCTTTGATGCCATCACTACGATTTATTGAAATAGGGTTTAAGCTTGCAAGCCCCCATCCGAAAAATGGTACTAGTAATAGTTCTCTTTTTATTACTTGGGATTGTTCGGGAAAAACTAATTGTAATGCTAAAGTTTCCCAAGCAGATTGATGTTTTGCGAATACGATTCCTGAATTTTTCGGAATGTTTTCGACTCCGTCCACTTCCCAACTTAATTTGCATGTAAAATTCAACCAAGAGAGCGTGAACTTGGCCCAATTTCGTATGATTCGGTATCTAACTTTTCTTGCAAAAGGTAATATGATTATCCCAACTAAAGAAAAAACCACAGTAAGAAGAAATACTCCTGCGTGATAAATAGTCGAGGATACAAAAATACTATAAACTTTCATAATTTTGTATGGTGTGATCGATCGCACTTGCAAGGTTTTTGAATCGAATATGGTCCTCGGTTTCTTTGTCAATAACCTTGCCAGTCTCAACGAGGAATGATTTGGCCCCAATTTTTTCAGCGGCTAGGACGTCGGTCTTGCTGTCTCCGATAAAAATTAATTCCGTAAGATCTATTTTTAGTAAATTAGCAAGGGTGTCGAATAAGCCGGATCTAGGCTTTCGGCAATTACAATTTTGTTCTGGTGTATGTGGGCAGACAAGATATAAATCTATGTGTCCACCACATTGTTTTAGCTTAGTAATGAATTTTTTATTTATCTGATGAAACGAATTCGTGTCCAACATTTTTCTTCCTAGAGCTGATTGGTTGCTGATAACTACTATGATAAACCCATGGTTCTTAGCTTTTTTGATCGCTTCTAGGCTGCCGGGTATTGGATGCCAATTTTTATGGTTTAAAATGTAGTTGTCAGAATCAAAATTTATAACACCATCTCTGTCTAAAGCTAAAACTTTCACTCCTGTTTATCCATTTAGCTCAGAAATATCCCCTAACAGACACAAATGTTTGCTTATGCTGTTCAGAAGGCTAATTCTATTCTTAGCGGTTTCTTCGTTGTTATCAAAAACCATAACTTCCAAAAAAAATCGATCAATGCTTTGTGTCAATTTAGTTAGGTTGCACAAATATTCGAGATATTTTTTATTTTTTAAATACAACGTACCGATCTTTTGAGTCTCATTAAAATTTTCAGATAATTCTAACTCTGCACCTTCTGAACATAGCGCTTGATTAAAGTGCAAATCTTCTTTGTAAGTGTTTTTCTTTAGGATATTTTTGATTCGTTTTTGGCCATTTATTATACTAATTGAACTATTAAGTTTCAAAAACTCCTGTATTGCTAATGCTTGTTTAAATTTATCAAAAATAGAGCCACTATCGTTATTTAATATACATTTGATTACGCCAATATCCATATTCTTTTCTAATAAATAGGATTTAAATCTGTCAAAAATAAATCGTATAATTTGATCCTTAGTTTGATTGTGATTTAATTCAGTTTCAAAATTTGAAAGGGCTATAGTGATATTTCTAGAGAGACTAACATCTATTTTACCTTCTACTAAAATACGAACTATGCCCGCACTAGCTCTTCTTAAGCCGAAGGGATCTTTGTCGCCCGTCGGTTTCTTGCCAAGTGCGAAAATTCCAGCGATGGTGTCTAATTTTTCCGCGTAAGCTGCACAAAGTCCTTCTGGAGACTGAGGCAAATTATCGTCATGGAATCTAGGATGATAAAACGTAGAAATTGCTTTGACGGTCATCTGCTGATAATTGTGTATCTCTGCAAAATGGGCGCTCATTTTGCCTTGAAGGCTTGGAAACTCATTTACTACTCTAGAAGGTAAATCGTTATATCCTAGCATGGCTACCTCAGAAGTTATTTCCTTTGATGCCTTGAAATCCACACAAAAAATTTCAACACATTTTTTTACTCTAATGGCTTTGTCATAAACGGACCCGAGATTCTTATAATAAGTAGTTAGTTTAAGTGCCGAGACCCGAGATTCAATTGGAGTTTGGGAGTCTTCTTCATAGAAAAAATTAGCATCCTCTAGCCTAGGCCTAAGTACTTTCTCGTTACCTTCTACTATAAGTTTTTTATTTTTGGTACTGTTATTAGCTATAAAAATGAATTTATTTATTAGTTTTCCATTTTCATTTTCCACAGGGAAGTACCGTTGATGGTCTTGCATTGTGGCAACGATGATCTCTTTTGGCATTTTTAAAAATTTCGTGTCAAAAGTCCCTATCATCGCTTTAGGCCACTCCACTAAATCTACCACCTCCTCTATTAAAGGCTCTGCCTTTAAAGGACGACACATTTCGGTCTTGGCTATTTCTTGAATTTGTTCGATTATAATTTTTTTTCTTCGATCTCTGTCTACAATTACTTTATTTTTTTCTAACAGTTCGGGGTACTGTACTGCAGATGGAATTTTTATTTTATTTTGCCCTAAAACACGGTGGCCACGTGAATAGTTTGAGATCTTTAAATTAAATATATGCCCATCTGCAACTTCGTCATCAATTATGATAGTCACCCATCTTATAGGTCTCGCGAATTTTAGAGTTCCAGCCCCCCAAAACATTCCCTTCGCATTTTGAATCTGAGATAAGCATGATTCTAAAATAGACGGTGCTTGCTCTTTGAGTACTGCAGATTTAATTTTAGTTTTAGCAGCTAGCCGAGCATCGGGTCCAGAACCGATTGTGATTAATTCTTCAATGTGTTGGTTGACGGATTTAGCGAAACCATTCCCAACGTTAGTAGGTTGCCCACTGCTCTTAAAAGAGTCAGATAATTTTGGCCCCTTTTTGACTAGTTCTTTTTCTGTCGTTGTATCTTTAATGTTATAAAAGATAACTGCGAGTCGCCTAGGTGTAGAGAAAACTTTTTTTGATTCAAAGTAAAATTCGTTTTGTTCAAGTTTTTGTGATAATGACTCGTATAAAGATTTAGTTATGTTCTTGATTTGAGTTGCGGGTAATTCTTCTGTACCAATTTCAAAAAGTATTGCTTTTTTCATTTTTCCGAAGGCTTATCTAGTAATGGATAGTTTAAATTTTTTCGTTTCTCGAGAAATAATTCAGCAACATTCTGCGCCATTTTTCTAATCCTAAGAATATAGTTTTGCCTTTCAGTTACTGAGATGGCTTTACGAGCATCTAGTAAGTTGAAGGTATGGGATGATTCTATCATTAATTCATAAGCCGGAATTGGTAAGCCTAGCTTTATAAGTTGCTTGGCCTGGCGCTCTAGTTGAGTAAAATTATCTATCAAACTAGGAACGTCAGCGTGTTCAAAATTAAAATGAGACATCTCTTTTTCATTTTGAAGGTAAAGGTCTCCGTAGGTTAGTGTCCTGCTTTGATTTTCTGACCAAATCAGATCGTAAATAGTTTCTTTTTGTTGTAAATACATTGCAATTCTTTCTAGGCCGTAAGTAATCTCACCAGATACAGGGTTGCAATCAATACCTCCGATTTGTTGAAAATATGTGAACTGTGTAATTTCCATTCCATTTAGCCAAACTTCCCACCCTAAGCCCCAAGCTCCAAGTGTTGGCGATTCCCAATTATCTTCAACGAATCTAATATCATTGTCTTTAGAGGAAACCCCCACTAACTCTAAGGATTCCAAGTAATCCTCTTGGATGTTTTCAGGAGTCGGTTTGAGAAGGACTTGAAGTTGATAGTAATGTTGTAGTCGGTTTGGATTATTACCATAACGTCCATCAGTTGGTCTTCTAGAGGGTTGGACATAAACGCACGCCCAAGGCTCGGGCCCAATTGCACGTAAAAAAGTTGCGTGGTGAAAGGTGCCAGCACCGACATGCATATCAAGTGGCTGTATAATTATACAACCACGGTCTTTCCAGAACTCTTGGAGAGTTGTGATTAAATTTTCAAACGATAAAATATCCCCACTCCTTTTTTTGATATTATCCAGTTTTCTTTGCGAAACAATAATTATTCATTACTACTTTTTTTTGTCAATTCTGATAACCTTCTATCGAGAAGTCGTCTTTTATACTTAGGCAGTTTAAAGACAAATTTGTGGATTAAATTAGGATCGGTAAAAATGGAATTGGTTTCCAATGATGGTTTTTTTACAATACTAAATTCCGTGAAAACACCTGATGCTGTCTGAAAATCCTCCACTTTTATTTCTTCATTACTCGTCGTTGCGAAAATAAAACTACTCAACCTTTTTGAGTCGATTATTATTTTTTTTCCTTTAACATCGTTAAATTTAAGAGATTCAAGGAAAGCGGCGAGAGCTGAAGTAAACACCGGTGATTTTTCCGACAAATCATCATCAAGTTCATCAATTTTGAAATGAATTGACGAATCATTCATTCTTATTAAAGTGAATTGTTCATCTAAATGGTCCACACTGATCCTGTTGATTTCCTTGCTTGGTAGATCAGTGATATCGGCACGAAGCCATTTAATTTTGTTTACTGACAATGCAAACGCCCCCTGAGTTTCAAAAACTTCCTGCTTGTCTGCTTTCTTAATAAAGGTTCTATTATCATTGTGGAATTTTTCTTTAACGGTGAATTTTGCGACTTCAGTCCCTGATTCAATAAAAATTGTAATTTGAAATCTATTCTGGCCCTCCTCTTCGATATTATTCACTGCTAAGCTACGATACAGCGATGGATCAGTTGTTTTTACACTTAGGGTTTTGATCTCGGTTAAATTAAGTAGGAATTTTTTTATGGCTGAAACGTTAGCAGGATAATTATCGGCGCTTTCTATTAACCATTGTTCTCCAGTTTTTTTCAACACTAATTTGTTGTCTTCTTTTTCCAATTTTATTTTTTCAACTTTATCTAGTGCGTTAAATAAATCTGGAAAAAGTAAATTATATTGATTAGTGTTTCTTCCATTAGGGTCTACGGAAAAAAATAAAATATAGGCAACAGCCGCGATGGCCATAGTAGCCATAATCATTACAGTTCTCATCTAATCTATTTTTCCTGAAAGCTTCAGTCGTCTAGTAGGTTTAAATATCCCTATCGTTACGCCAATACTCATAATTAATAAGGGTATTACAAAAATATTTACAATTTTAATTTTACTTTCTAATGTCGTTATATTCTTGTACAAGTCATGTTGAATTGACCGTAGTTCCTGTCTAATGCGGAATTGTTCTTTCCTAAAGGACTCGATTTCACTTTTTTCTTCTTGCGAAAAAAGATTACTCTGAAAGCTTTCGGTTTGTAGCTCTTTGAGTCTGACTTCAGTTTCGTCAAGTTTGGCTTTAAGCAAGCTTTGCTTATCTATAAACTGCTGTTCTACTTCTCTCCTCAATTTTTCTACGCGCTCAAAGGGCTTTGCGATTACTCCGCGGCTTCTTAGAGAAATCAGATCTTCTGAGCCCATATAAAAGTCAATCATGTTTACTAAAAGATCTGCATTGTCAGCAATGGATCTACTTTTTTCTCTAGGATTAGTTCTTAGCCAAAAACGGTCTGAAAGCATGTCAGTATCAGCAAACAAGGTTGCATTGATGGGCTTTTTATTTGTTCGATCCCCTGAACTTGGATTACGCATGACTCTTAAAGCAATAAAAGCATTTCTTGATAGTGGTTGCAAGGCATTAGCAAGCTCCTCCGGATTACGTGTCTCTATAATCTCAAAGCTTTTTAGACTGCCCGTTTTTTCTGGAACGGTTAAAAGTGACTCATATTTGAATTTTTCTATATTATTATTTGTTAATTCAAAATATCCGGAAGTGCCTAAGTTAATTATTTCAAGATTTTTTGTGATAAGACTTTCATCGCTTATCGATTGATTCCGAATTTGAAACCAAGGTAGGTAAGGGATTGTTCTGGGCCCAGTCGGGGTACTAAAATTAACTTGAACCGCCGACTCTTTATTGCCAAGCACAGTATTTTTCCCCATCGATATACCAAGGCTTTCAAGTAAGATGACCGGATTTGATTCTAGGTTGGGCATAACATCGGGTTGCGATGGGTCGGGAGTTACTGGATCAGTTTCAGCAAGAGGATCTGAGAATAGAATGAGTTTTCCGCCTTGCATTACATAACCTAAAATAGCTTCTTGTGTTTCTTCACTTATTCCTTTCGGGTGTATCGCAAGCAGCACTTCTATATCATCGGGAATCTTTTCGGAGTCCAAACTCACGAGTCTCGTTTTAAAATTATTTGTTATTAGATTATAGATTGCCCATCGATTTTTTGATGCGGCTTCCCCGTTCCTAGACACTCCCATTATTGGTAGGCCTGACATAAGACCGAGGGTTTTAATCTCCGGATTAGCTAAGTCATAAATAGCTTTTGATAAGTCATATTCAACCGAATTTTGCTCTTTTGGATTTAAGATCGGTATGGTCGTTTTAATCTCCGTCTGGGTATTAAATACGATACCCATATATCCAGCTTGACCATTCCCCAAAGATATTTTGCCGACACCATCTTTTTCAGCTAGATCTTCTTGTTCTGAGAATGGCTCAGGTTCAATTTCAGTTATAGAAATCATCTTAGGATTCAGAGCCTGATATTCGTAAAGCATATCCCTGACTAAGTTCCCATGACTCTCGAGTTCGGGATATCCTGTAAAAAGTTTAGAAGAGCGATAAAAAGTAATTTTTAAGGGTTCTTTCATACTATCGATTATGTTTATAGTTCCCTTTGATAGTGTATAGATTCTGTCATGTGTTAAATCTAATCGATAGCCTATCGTAGACTTGTTACCTATAATATTAATACACAAAAATAATATGATGGTTAGAACGATTTTTAAATACTGATTTAGGTCTGATGAAAAAGCCATTTTAGTTATTTCTCTTTAATTCGACTAAAACACAATTAATGAAAACAAAGCTAACGATCAGTGATCCAAAAAATATTAGGTCTCGAAAATCTAAAACGCCCTTTGAAATTGTTTTGAAATGAGTTATAAAGCTAAACGAGCTTACTGCTTCCAAGACGGCTTGAGGCGCCCAAGTGCTAAAAAAGTCGAGAACAACAGGAAAGCCGCTCATGTTGAACAAGAAGCAGATAATAAAGCTTAAAACGAATGCGATTACTTGATTTTGAGTAATCGACGAAACGCATGAACCAATCGCCAAAAAACCCCCTGCCATTAGAAAACTTCCAAAGTAACCAATTAAAATTATCAGGTTATCTGGGTTTCCCAGATAATTGACCGTTACAGGTATTGGAAAAGTCGCTAATAGGGCAAGACCCGAGAAACACCAAGCAGCTAAAAACTTTCCTAAAACAGCGTGTAATGTCGTTATGGGGAGGGTTAAAAGTACTTCAATAGTTCCTGATTTTCGTTCTTCCGACCATAGCCTCATGGATAAAGCTGGAACTAATAGCATGTACAGCCATGGGTGGAATTCAAAAAAAGGAACTAAATCTGCTTGTCCTCTTTGGAGCATGTCGCCCAGATAAAAGGTACATAGACTGTTCATTATCACGAATATTACTAAAAAAACATAAGCAACCGGGGTTGAAAAATAGGAAAGTAATTCCCTCTTTATAATGGCATAGATAATGGTCATATCAATAATTTAATGAGTTAATTTCCGAAAGATTTGTTCAAGACTACCTTTTTCTAGGTAGTATTGTTTTGGCTTAATATTTAGTTTAGCTAACAAATTTTTTAATTCATTTTCTTTTAATTTACTGCCCTCTAATATATAAGTTAATCTTGCTTCGTTACCCCTGAGCTCTTCATTTAAATTACCAGGTGCTAACAAATTTTTCGTTTCCCTTTTAAATTTTTCAGCGTCATCTCGCAACATAATTATAGTAATTGCGTTATGAAAATCAGAAAGACTAGAAAGTTCTCTTGGGGTCCCCGTAAAAACGATACGGCCCCGTTTAATAATTAGAGTTTGGGTGCAAATTGCGTCGACTTCCTCAAGGATATGTGTGCTTATGATAATAGCTTTTCTAGGAGCCATTTCCCGTATGAGGTTCCTGATTTCAAATTTTTGATTCGGATCTAATCCATCCGTCGGCTCGTCCATAATTAAAATTTTTGGATCATGGATTATTGCTTGTGCAAGCCCCACCCTTCTTTTATAACCTTTGGATAGTGTCTCTATGGGTTGATTCACAACATCTGTGAGATTTATTCGTTCGATTATTTCGTGAACTCTTGATACCTTGTCCCTACCTATTTTTCTCACTTCCGCGATAAATTTCAGATAACTGAATGGTGTCATCTCTCCGTATGCGGGTGCTCCTTCAGGTAAATACCCTAGGTCTAATTTTGCTATGTTAGGTTTTTCTAATAGATTCACGCCATTTAGCTTTATCTCACCTGAAGAGGGTGTAAGAAAACCTGTGATCATTTTCATTGTTGTTGATTTTCCCGCTCCGTTTGGACCCAAAAAACCTAAGACTTCTCCTTGATTTAAGTCTATGGTTATATCGTCAACCGCCTTGATTTGTTCGAAGTTTTTTTTGAGATTTTTAGCTTCAATCAGCTTTTCCAAGTAATTTACTCCATTCACAAATATTTGAAATATGTAGATCTACCTAAAGTATATATTATAAAATATCGGGAAAGAACGGCAAATAGCCCACTAGTTGAAATTTATCTTCTTAGATTCGGGAATTGGTGAATTTTGCCATAAATTAGGTGCTTAAATGAAATTTGATTTTGAAAACTTCGATACTATAGTAGTTGGTGGGGGACATGCTGGGACCGAAGCAGCTTTGGCTAGTGGTCGAATGGGTACGAAAACCTTGCTCCTCACCCAAAGCATCGATGCTATTGGACAACTTTCTTGTAACCCTTCGATTGGGGGCATAGGTAAAGGGCACTTGGTTAAAGAAATCGATGCCCTTGGTGGAGTGATGGGAGTTGTTGCCGATCAATCTGGAATCCATTTTAAAACTCTGAATTCTAGTAAAGGGCCCGCAGTAAGAGCAACCAGAGCTCAGATTGATAGGGATCAATATAAAAAACAGATACAAGCAATTCTTTTCAAAGAACCAAATATTACTGTTATGCAGCAACAAGTAAAGGATCTTTGGATTGAACAAGGTCGCTTATTAGGTGTGATTACTCAACTGGATTTAAAAATACCTTCAAAAGTTGTGATTCTTACAGTTGGAACGTTTTTAAATGGACTTATTCATGTTGGTCAATCTAAATTTGGTGGTGGGAGAGCTAGCGAGCTTCCTGCTCTCGGGTTATCAAGTAATTTGGAAAAACTAGGATTGAAAGTTGGAAGATTAAAAACGGGGACGCCTCCACGAATTGATATTTCTTCAGTTGATTTTTTAAAGATGGAAGAACAGAGTGGGGATGCCCGTCGACCAACGTTTTCTTTTTTTGGCACAAAAAACTCTTTGCCTCAGGTTTCTTGCTATATGACGCACACGAACGAGGGTACTCACAAAATTATTCAAGAGTCCATCAAGCTCTCACCTATGTACAACGGTACGATAAAAACAAAAGGGCCTCGGTATTGCCCTTCAATTGAAGATAAGGTGATGAGATTTTCCGAACGGGAAGCGCATCAAATATTTGTTGAACCGGAAGGGTTGAATTCAAGTGAGTTGTATCCAAATGGCATATCGACTAGCTTACCATTTGATATTCAGTATAAGTTAGTTAGAAGCATTCGTGGGTTTGAAACAGCGGTTATCACTAGGGCCGGTTATGCGATAGAGTATGATTTTTTTGATCCCAGGCAACTTAATCTCACCTTAGAGTCGAAATTGTTAGAAAATTTGTTCCTTGCGGGCCAGATTAATGGCACTACGGGATATGAAGAAGCCGCCGCGCAGGGCATAGTCGCCGGGATAAACTCTTCGTTGAGAATACAGTCTAAGGATTTGTGGGTGCCAAAAAGAAGTGATGCTTATATTGGCGTGTTAATTGATGATCTAGTGTCTAGGGGTACTATTGAACCTTACCGAATGTTCACCAGCAGAGCGGAGTATAGGCTGATCCTGAGGGAAGATAATGCTGACAGGCGACTTTCGTGTCTCGCAAAAGAGTTTGGATTAATTAGCAAAGAACAATGGGATGCATTTGTTATAAAAAACGAATTGATAAAAAAGCTGGAAGGTCAGCTAACATCCATTAAAATTAGGCCGAATTCAGAAAATGGTGAAAAGTTTGCGAAAGAAACCGGTGAGAGTTTAAAACAATGCAAATCATTAAAAGAATTGTTGATTCGACCCAATATAACAATAAAAAACCTGGACAACATGTTCAATTTTGGTGCCGCTGATTACCCTGACTCGGTCGTTCAGCAGGTCGAAATAGATTCTCTTTATGCAGGATATATAGATAGGCAAAAAAAAGAAATTGCCCAAGCTGAGGCTCGGAAGGAAGTCTTTATACCGAATAATTTTAATTATAATTCAGTTAAAGGTCTTTCTAACGAAGCTCTTCAAAAGTTTATTGAATTTCAGCCAGCAACCTTAACACAGGCAGCAAGAATCTCCGGAATAACGCCTGTTGCTATTTCACTTCTGAACGTCTATCTGAAAAAGTCTGAGCAGTCGCTGATCACGTGATTGGTAGGCTAAACGTATGACTTAACATTTAAACGATGGTTGAAGCTCTCAAAAAATATGAGCAAATTTTGTCGAAAGATCAGATAAACAAGCTTCAAATTTTCTCAGACAGAGTTCTTCAATGGAATAAATATACAAATTTAACGGGGGCTAAAGATTCGACTATATTCTTGAAAGAGCATGTGGTTGACTGTTTGTCAGTTGTTCCTTTTTTTGAAACTAAAAAATCTATTGTTGATGTCGGTTCTGGATGCGGTTTGCCCGGTTTGGTTCTGGCAATTACGCTTCCTGAAACCAGAATTTTTGCGGTTGAGCCATTATCTAAAAGATATCGTTTTTTGAATCAAATGAAGATCGAGCTGGAAATCGGTAATTTTTCGCCTATCAATAATCGCATTCAGGATCTATCATGGAAAGATGCAGTTTTTCAAGACACCCTAGAATTTTCGTTAGTTTCAAGAGCGTTTGGCGAAATTGAAAGTTTTGTTGACGCTTGTAAAGCTTTTGTAGATTATGGAGCTGAAGTATATTTGATGAAGTCTCAGTTAAGTCACAGGGAGTTAGAATACTTGGATAAGATTAAGTATCCACACATTCATAATATAAAAAATTCTCCTTTTAACAAAAGGGTCTTGGTTAATTTTAAGCGTTATCAAAAATAATTACGAAAATAGGGTGGTTCAATTGGGAAAAGTACTAGCGATTACTAATCAAAAAGGAGGTGTAGGCAAAACAACAACTAGCGTTAATCTGTCTGCCAGTCTGGCTGCTACTAAAAGAAAGTCTTTGCTTATAGACTTAGATCCGCAGGGAAACGCAACCATGGGGAGTGGAATAGATAAAAAAGACCTCTCAATTTCGATTTATGATGTGTTAATGGGGGAAAAGTCGATAGAAGAAGCGACGTTATCTCTAGAAAGTACAAGATATGATTTACTTCCAAGTAACTCAGATCTGACCGGAGCCGAGGTAGGTCTACTCAATATTACAAACAGAGAGGCACAGTTACGAAAGGAAATAGAAAAAATAAGAGATAAATATGCTTATATCATTATTGATTGTCCTCCTTCTTTAAATATGCTCACTGTAAATGCTTTGGTGGCAGCTGATTCGGTTGTCATACCTACTCAATGTGAATATTACGCTTTGGAAGGACTATCAGCATTGTTGGAAACGATTGATAAAATTAAAAACGTTTTAAACCCAAAGCTTGATGTTGAGGGTTTGCTTAGAACGATGTTTGATTCTAGAAATAATTTGGCAAATGAAGTATCGAAACAATTGACAGATTATTTTGGGGACAAGGTCTACAACACAATAATACCAAGGAATGTGAGACTAGCTGAGGCTCCTAGTCATGGACAACCTATAATTCTGTATGACAAGACCTCCACCGGTGCGATAGCGTATTTGGCTTTGGCTGGTGAATTAATGAGAAAGGAAATTCAATAATTTGAGAGGTTTGGTTTTATGGTAAAAAAACGATTGGGTCGTGGTCTGGATGCATTATTGGGTCAGGGAAATGATTCAGAGGCCAACACAATAGATAATAACAATAATTCTTTAAAAAAAGTAAAGATAGAGCTTCTGCGTGCTGGTCAATATCAACCTAGAAAAGCATTTAATCAAGAAAAGTTACAGGAGCTAGCTGATTCAATTAAGGCGCAAGGGTTGATACAGCCTATTGTTGTGAGACCTTCGCCAGGAGGTTTCTTCGAAATTTTAGCTGGAGAGCGAAGATTACGTGCAGCGAAGTTAGCTGGACTAAAGCTTGTCTCTGTAATTGTTGAAGAAGTTAGCGATAGGGATGCAATGAGTTTAGCTTTAATAGAGAATATCCAACGAGAAGATTTAAGTGCGATAGAGGAAGCAGCAGCTTTAGATAGATTGGTCAAAGAATTTCAAATGAGTCATGATGAGATCGCAAAAGCAGTTGGTCGTTCTAGAGCTTCGGTTTCGAACCTTATTCGATTGTTAGGTTTACCTGCAGAAGTGAAATCTATGATAGCTAAAAATATGTTGGAGATGGGTCATGCGAGGGCTTTGTTGGGTCTTGATGACAACATGGTAATAAATTATGCACGTAAAATTGTCGCAGAAAGCATGAGTGTAAGGAAGGTAGAATCAATAATTAATAATCTCAAAAGTGACCAAAAAGCACATAAAAAGGGTAATGTAGCCGAGAAAAATACTGATTTAGAGATAGTAGAACGTGAGCTATCTGATTATTTTCAGTCAAAAGTTTTCCTATCTGTTGGTAGAAAGGGCAGCGGCAAGATAGTTATTCATTTTTCTGATCATAATGAATTAGATGGTTTGTTAGAAAAATGTGGACGTTCTCCAAGGTAAAATACATGTCCTAGTCGTACTGTGCTTGCTAAATTTTTGTTGAATTATTCACTAGCGGCGACGCTAACTTTTCGATATCATAACAACCTTGAATTTAATTGGGCTTTGAAACTGTCATCGCGCAAAAGTTTGTCACGAAGGAAAACTCGAAATGTATTGATTTATCGAGATTTTCTGACTATTTACGGGAATATTGGTGAAAAAGAAATTACTATCCTTGATTGAAGCAATAATTATTATGAATCTTGGTCTTGCTCTGGTTTCTTCAATTGCAGTAGAAATGCTATGGGGAGAATATTCCGGTTTTGCTATCTTAGCAGGGGCGTTAGCTTGGGGATTACCAAATTGGTATTTTTCAAAAAGCTTCAAGGCGAACAACTTCTTGGGAAAATTAGAAACATTGAAAATTAATTTGTTTATAAAGACTACTTTGAGATTTTTATTTATATTATCTATTATTTTAGTTTCTCTTTTGTTTTTTAATTTAGACTTCATTGTGATGATTTCGGCATTTTTGGTAGCTAACTTGTCAGCAACATTTTTTGCAGTAATATTAAATCATCGATGTTTTAATAATTTCTCAAATAATCTCAGACAATATTAATAACAATGGTAGGATAATAGTTAATGGCCGGACAAACACCAGCTGAATATATAAGCCATCATATTCAAAATTTAACTTATGGAGTTAAGCATTCAGGCGAATTAGGATTTGCCGAGTCGGCTGCGGAGGCAAAGGATATGGGTTTTATGGCTTTAAATGTGGATACCATGTTTTGGTCAGTAAGTTGTGGCATTATTTTTTGTTGGTTCTTTAGGTGGATCGCTGGAAAAGTCTCGATTGCATCACCAAGTAAAGCTCAATTATTCGTAGAGCTGATAGTCGAAATGGTTTCGAGTAGTGTGAAAGATGCTTTCCATGGTAACAACAGGCTAATCGCACCTTTAGCCTTAACCATCTTCGTTTGGATAGTGCTCATGAATCTTCTTGATTTAGTCCCTGTTGATTTCATACCATATGCGAGCTATTTAGCTGGAATCGAGTATATGAAAATAGTACCCACAACTGATGTTAACGCGACTTTTGGAATGTCTTTATCTATTTTTGCTCTAATGATTTTTTACTCAATTAGAGTAAAGGGTATAGGGGGGTTTTTGGGGGAGTTGGCTTTTCATCCTTTTGGAAAGATGCTCTTACCAGTAAACTTGATACTAGAGTTGGTTTCTCTAATTGCGAAGCCTCTATCTTTGTCGCTAAGATTATTCGGCAATATGTTTGCGGGAGAATTAGTTTTTGTTCTGATAGCCGCTCTTGTGCCGTTTTATTTGCAATTTTTACTTTCAGTACCTTGGGCAATTTTTCATATTTTAGTGGTAACCCTGCAGGCTTATATTTTCATGATGCTGACTATCGTATATTTGGGGCAATCCCACGAGTCGCATTAGATTTTGAAACGGAGTTTATTTTTTACTTTAGGAGATTATTTATGGAACAAATCGTAGCATTTTCAGCACTTGCGGCAGGGATTATGATAGGCTTAGGCGCTTTGGGCGCGGGTGTAGGTATTGGAATCTTAGGCAGTAAATTTCTTGAAGGTGCTGCTAGACAACCTGAACTTGTACCTATGCTTCAAGCCAGGATGTTCTTAATGTTAGGCTTGACAGACGCGGTGCCAATTATTTCGATAGCTTTTGCGGCCCTACTAATGTTTGCAAATCCTTTCTTGGGTCAAATTGGCTAAATTTAGAAAACGTGAAGAGGTTCGAAATCCATGAACATTAATTTGACTCTATTTGGACAAGCTATTTCCTTCGGCATCTTTGTATGGTTTTGCGTAAAATTTGTTTGGCCCCCACTTATCAGTGCTTTGGAAGAAAGAGCCTCAACTATAGCTGATGGACTAGCGGCAGGAGAAAAAGGCCAAGAAAAGCTAATGAATGCAGAAAAAGAGGTTGATAAGTTATTAGCTGATGCAAAAGACAATGCTCAAACCTTTATCGCGAATGCGCAGAAACGAGCGGATGAGATAGTAGAAACTGCCAAGGCGGATGCTAGAGAAGAGGCTGAAAAGATTAGGATAAATGCTGAATCAGAGATTGAGCAGGAAAAAAATGCGGCAAGAGAGGAACTACGGCTGGAGATAGCGGGTCTTGTTTTAAATGGTGCCGAGACAATTTTGATGAAAGAAGTTGATGCGAAGGCTCATCAATCATATCTCGAAGAGTTATCAGAGAGGCTCTAATGCTAGAGACCAAGACCATAGCACGGCCTTATACTAACGCTATTTTTGAAATAGCTACCGGTAAAGGACAACTTGAGGAATGGGAAAAATTCATTAACTTGTTTAGTAAAGTCGTAGAGAACCCAAATTTCAAGTCGGTAGAGCTTGCAGCAATGACTGATGGTTTTGACCTCAGCGATTTTTTAATTGACTTTATAGGTGAAATCTATAAAGGCCTTTCACTCGAGCAAAAGAACTTTGTCAGATTGGTTGTAGAAAACAAGAGAATAAATATTGTTAGTAGCGTCAAAATTTTATTCGAACAGTTAGTGCGTGAGGCTAATGACCTGATTATCGCCCACGTTTTTACTAGATTTCCTTTAAGCGATGAACAAAAGCAATTAATTCAACGAAAGTTAACTACTAAATTTGGTAAAAAATGTGAGTTAAAAGTTTTAACCGACTCTTCCGTAATTGGTGGGGTAATTATAAAGATTGGAGATTCGGTTATTGATCTTTCTATAGAGGGGCGTTTAAAGGCATTCGCTAAGGCTATGGTCTAGCTAATAACATTATGTGTAAATTAAGCCTAATCAGTAACCATTAATTAAATATAGGAATTGAAATGAGTATATCTGCAAATGAAATAAGCGGTTTATTAAAAAAGAAAATTGAAGGTTTTGATGTCGATACAGAGGTTAAAACAGAGGGAACAATTGTCAGTCTAGCTGATGGTATTGCACGTATCCATGGGCTAAGTAATGTCATGCAGGGAGAAATGATTGAATTTCCTAATAATTTATATGGTTTAGCATTAAATTTGGAGCAAGATTCAGTTGGGGCGGTTATTCTGGGTCAGTATGAATCTTTGTCTCAAGGTGATATATGCAAATGCACGGGAAGAATCTTAGAAGTTCCAGTAGGAGAAGGTTTGTTGGGAAGAGTTGTTGATGCCTTAGGAAATCCTATAGATGGGAAAGGTGAAATAAAAGCATCAGGTTCAGAGCCAATAGAAAAAATTGCTCCAGGTGTCATTGAACGTCAGTCTGTTAGTCAGCCGGTACAAACGGGGCTCAAATCTATAGATGCGATGGTGCCGGTGGGTAGGGGTCAAAGAGAGCTTATAATCGGAGATCGTCAGACTGGTAAGACAGCGGTAGCAATTGATGCAATCATAAATCAAAAAAATTCAGGTATTAAATGTATTTATGTTGCGATTGGTCAAAAAGCTTCGTCAGTGAACACAGTAATCAAGAAATTAGAAGAACATGATGCTATGGAGCATACGATCGTTGTAGCGGCCACTGCCTCGGATTCAGCGGCCATGCAATACATTGCCCCCTACTCAGGATGCACTATGGGGGAGTATTTTAGAGATATTGGTGAAGATGCTTTGATAGTGTATGACGACCTAACTAAACAAGCTATGGCCTATAGACAGGTTTCTCTTCTACTTAAAAGACCGCCTGGTCGTGAGGCCTATCCTGGAGATGTATTTTATCTTCACTCGCGTTTACTTGAACGAGCATCGAGAGTTAGCTCCGAACACATTGAAAAAATTACCGATGGTAAAGTTAAAAATAAGACAGGTTCCTTAACCGCATTACCGATTATCGAAACTCAGGCAGGAGACGTTTCTGCGTTCGTTCCTACAAACGTTATTTCAATTACCGATGGTCAAATTTATCTTGAGACGGATTTATTTAATTCTGGATTTAGGCCTGCTATCAATGCTGGCTTATCTGTAAGTCGTGTCGGAGGGGCAGCTCAAACAAAAATAATCAAAAAGCTTGGAGGCGGCATCCGGCTCGCTTTGGCACAGTATCGAGAATTAGCTGCTTTTGCTCAATTTGCTTCTGACTTAGATGAAGCAACTAGGAAACAGTTGGAGAGAGGGCAGCGGGTTATGGAGCTGATGAAGCAACGACAATATACGCCAATGTCAGTTGGAATGATGGCGATCAGCCTTTTTGCTGTAGAAAAAGGATACCTGGACAATATCGAAAAGGATAGTATCGATTCATTTGAATCAGCCCTTCAAGATTTTATTAGTTCGAATTATACAGATGAACTTAAGATGATTGATTCAGAAGGCGATTACAATGAACAACTAGAGTCTAAATTAACTAAAATTCTTGACGAATTTAAGAAAACAGGTTCGTGGTAACTATAGAGAATAAAAATGGCAGCCGGCAAAGAAATAAGAACAAAAATTGCAAGTGTAAAAAACACTCAAAAAATTACTAAAGCGATGGAGATGGTGGCAGCCAGTAAAATGCGGCGTGCCCAAGAACGAATGGGGGCAGCTCGTCCTTACGCTGATAAGATTAGAAATGTTATCGCCCACGTTGCCAAAGCAAAAACTGAATATCACCATCCTTTTTTAGAGAATCGTGCAAGGAGAAATATCGGGGTTATTTTAGTTACTACAGATCGTGGTTTATGCGGAGGTCTTAACGCTAATTTATTTCGGTTGGCATTAAGAACCTTTGAAAACTGGGAAAAAGAGAATGTTAATGTTAAGTTGGTTTTAATAGGCAATAAAGGAATAAGTTTTTTTTCCAAAATAGGGGGATCAATTGTTGGAAAAGTCTCACAATTGGGAGACACCCCATCTTCTGATGACCTTATAGGTTCTGTAAAAATCATGATTGATTCTTTTGTTTCTAAAGAATTGGATCAGGTCTTTCTTGGTTATAATAATTTCATTAATCGTATGACTCAAGGTCCTAAAATAGAGCAAATTTTACCCTTGGAAGCCGATAATGCTGAAGAATTTGACTATCACTGGGATTATATTTATGAGCCAGAGGCGAGTGAGGTGTTAGATACATTGTTTACTAGGTATATCGAGTCATTAGTTTACCAGGCAGTCGTAGAGAATATTGCCTGTGAGCAGGCGGCGAGAATGGTTGCGATGAAGGCTGCTTCCGATAACGCAGGTAAACTCATTGAAGAATTAGAATTAGTTTATAACAAGGCGAGACAAGCTGCCATCACGCAGGAGCTTTCTGAAATTGTGGGGGGTGCAAGTGCTGTTTAAATTAGCATACATCCGATTTAGTTTAATAAATTATATAAAGGCAACAAAATGAACTCTGGAGAAATTGTACAAGTTATAGGCGCGGTAGTTGATGTCAAATTTCCGACTGAATCTGTCCCTAAAGTTTACGACGCTTTGAAACTAGAATCGATTGAGGTGACTTTGGAAGTCCAGCAACAATTAGGAGATGGAGTTGTAAGGGCAATAGCACTTGGGTCTACAGATGGCTTAAGAAGAGGAATTGTTGTTAATAATACCGGCCAAGGAATAACAGTGCCTGTAGGTGAGAAAACTCTTGGCCGGATCATGAATGTCTTGGGTGAGCCGATAGATGAGAAAGGCCCCATAGGAGAAGACGACAGAATGGTAATTCACAGAGAGGCACCCAAGTTCGTTGATTTATCTCCTGCCACAGAATTGCTCGAAACCGGGATTAAAGTTATAGATTTGATCTGCCCTTTTGCAAAGGGAGGTAAAGTCGGACTTTTTGGAGGAGCTGGGGTTGGCAAAACAGTCAATATGATGGAGCTCATTCGAAATATTGCGATTGAGCATAGTGGATACTCCGTTTTTACCGGTGTAGGTGAGAGGACAAGAGAGGGCAATGATTTTTATCACGAAATGAAAGAATCAAATGTTTTGGATAAAGTTTCGCTTGTTTACGGGCAAATGAACGAGCCACCAGGGAACCGATTAAGGGTTGCACTCACGGGATTGACCATGGCCGAAAAATTTAGAGATGAGGGTAGGGATGTCCTCTTATTTGTGGATAATATTTATAGGTACACGCTTGCTGGTGTAGAAGTATCAGCACTTTTAGGAAGGATGCCTTCGGCGGTTGGTTATCAACCTACGTTAGCTGAGGAAATGGGACGTTTGCAAGAAAGGATAACCTCTACAAAAGAGGGCTCAATAACTTCTATTCAAGCTGTCTATGTTCCAGCTGATGATTTGACTGATCCTTCACCTGCCACGACTTTTGCTCACCTAGATGCTACGGTCGTGTTGTCCAGACAAATAGCAGAGTTGGGAATATATCCCGCTGTAGACCCTTTGGATTCCACCTCTAGGCAACTTGACCCATTGGTAGTTGGCCAGGAGCATTATGATACAGCGAGAGCGGTTCAGAATACTCTTCAACGTTATAAAGAACTTAGGGATATTATCGCTATCTTGGGAATGGATGAACTTTCGGAGGATGATAAGTTATCTGTTGCCAGAGCACGTAAAATTCAACGATTTTTGTCACAACCTTTCTTTGTAGCGGAGGTTTTCACTGGAAGTCCCGGAAAGTATGTTTCTCTTAAAGATACTATTAGAGGCTTTCAAGAAATAGTGGATGGGGCTCATGACGATAAGCCAGAGCAAGCCTTTTATATGGTGGGCTCAATTGATGAAGTGGCTGAAAAAGCAGAAACGGTTTAATAATTGGAGTTTGCTTAAAAATGATTGTAGAAATTGTTAGCGCTGAAAAAGAAATATTCTCGGGCAAAGCAACCATGTTATTTGCTCCTGCCATTGAGGGTGAAATAGGGGTAGCTCCTGGCCACACTCCGATGGTGTCGCTATTAGGTCCAGGAGAGGTCAGAGTGCAAACTGATGATCAAGAAAGTTCATATTACGTCTCTGGTGGGTTGATTGAAATTCAGCCGACGGTTGTGACAGTGCTTTCGGATACAGCAATGAGGGCGGAGGAGCTCGATGAGGAAGCGGCTAGTCAAGCGAAGTTGCAAGCAGAAGAAGCTTTGAAAAATGAAGGTAACTCGATTAACTATGCGAAAGCGAGAGCTGAACTTGCAGAGACGGTTGCGCAAATAAGGACAATCCAGAGGTTAAGAAAAAAAGCTGGAAGATAAAAAGCTTGGAGTATATGGCATGCCTGAAGACGTTTCTATAGGATGTGCGAAAGACCCAACGGTTAGGGTAATCGTTTTGGCTGGGGGCAGGGGTAGACGAATGTTATCAGATACGCCTAAGGTGCTACATACTGTGGGCGGCAAACCCATCCTGTCACATGTCATTGAAAAAGCAATTCAAATTTCTAATGCGTCACCAATAATTATTTACGGTGATGATCTATTAGATGAAAAAAATAAAACTACTTTTGGTCTGTTGGAATGGGTGTATCAAGACAAACCGCTTGGAACCGGCCACGCTGTATCAAAAGCTTTACCATATATAAGTGACTCAGATACTGTATTGATAATGTATGCTGATATTCCACTTATAACGACTACGACTTTAAAGAAGATTTTAGAGAGGCAGGGAACGAGTCAAAAATTGACGGTATTGACTGCAGATATAAAAGTGCCAGATGGATATGGACGTATAATTCGTGAAGGAAATAAAATAACTGAAATTATAGAATCCGTTGATTTAAAAACAGGACAAGAGTTGCTTAAGGAATGCAATACCGGTTTTATGGCCATATCTGGTTCTTTGTTAAAGTCGTATATTCCGTTAATTAACAACTCAAATAAACAGAAAGAGTATTATTTGACTGATTGCGTTTCTATTGCTATAGAAAATGGTAGGGAAGTTGATTCTATCAAGCTCGAAAGTGAAGATCAGATTGTAGGTATAAATGATATGTCGCAATTAGCAAAAGCAGAAAGAATCTACCAAAATGAGAGAATTGAGCAGCTCATGAAATCAGGGGTAAGGATTCTTGACCCAATGCGTGTAGACATAAGAGGGTCTCTGAAAGTTGGAACTGGATTGGTTATTGATTGTAATGTAATAATTGAGGGTGATGTGTTTTTAGGAGACAATGTTTACGTTGGCCCCAACTCAGTTATTTCAAATTCTCACATATCGAATAACGTGAAGATTGAACCAAACTGCATAATTGATAATGCAAAAATTGGTGATTCTTGCCATATAGGACCTTTTGCTCGAATTAGACCGTCAACCATTTTAGATGATAACGTTTCGGTAGGTAATTTTGTGGAAATAAAAAACTCTAAAATTGGCAGTCATAGCAAAGCCAATCATTTATCTTATCTGGGCGATGCTAATATAGGTATCAATGTGAACGTTGGAGCCGGAACAATTACTTGTAACTATGATGGTGTTGCTAAACATAAAACAATTATTGAAGATAATGTGTTCATAGGTTCTAATACTGAATTAGTCGCCCCTTTAAAGATCGATACTGGTTCAACAGTAGCAGCTGGTTCGACTATAACTAAAGATGTTGCCCCCAATTCTTTGGCAATTAGTAGAAACGAGCAGAAGCAAATAAATCGCTGGCGACGCTCAAAAAAATAACAAGCCACCCCAATGAACTATACATCAGACATCGTTGATAAATTTCCAGCCGTTGAAGTAATTTCGTTGTCCTTTAATGATTACGGAAAGCGGACTATTTTTGAAGGGTTCGTCGAAACTTTGCAAGTTAACGCAGATAATGCATTAGTGAGAGAAATGCTAAATAAAAAAGTAGATGGTTCTGTTCTTGTAGTAGACGGTGGAGCGTCGTTTCAGACCGCACTTCTAGGAGGTAATCTAGCAACGTTAGCCGAACGCAATGGATGGTCTGGTGTTGTTATTTATGGCTGTATAAGGGACGTTCAAGAGATTAAATTAGTTGATATCGGCTGCAAGGCTCTAGGTTCAATTCCTAGAAAAAGTAAAAAAAATAGAGTTGGGTGCATCGATGCTGAGTTGCGGATAGCTGATGTTTCAATTAAGCCCGGTTATTACATGTATTGCGATCTAGATGGGATTGTGGTTTCTAATACAAGGCTTAACTGAGGGATTTTATCATGGCAAAATTTAAAGTCGCTTGTATTCAGAATTGTGCCGGAGAAATTTTGCAAGATAATTTAAATAGGATATCAGAGTTAGTATCTGGGGCTGCGAAAGCTGGATCAGAACTTATATGTTTGCCGGAGTTTTACAGTGTATTATTTAAAAATGATTATGAGTATGTTTCGGATCAGTTCATTTGGGAAGACCACTATGTTTTATCTCATGCTAAAAAATTAGCCCAAAAAAATAACGTTTGGCTCTTAATGGGTTCAATCCCTGTACTTGACGGCCATAAAACCATTAGAAACCGAAGTGTTATTTTATCCCCAGATGGAGCAATAGCTGATTATTACGATAAAATACACCTGTTCGATGTTAACATTAAAGATGGTCAGACATATCGAGAATCTGATTACGTAAAGTCTGGCGACAGACTTGTTGTTTCAGATTTACCATGGGGGAAGCTAGGGCTGACGGTTTGTTACGATTTACGGTTCAGCCATTTATATAGATTATTGGCGCAAGCAGGGGCTCTTTTTATTACGATACCCTCGGCTTTCACCTATAAGACCGGTGAGGCTCACTGGGAGGTATTGGTGAGGGCGAGAGCTATCGAATCTGGTAGTTTTGTATTTGCTCCGTCGCAATGTGGGGTGAGAACTTGGGGTAGAAAAACGTTTGGCCATTCGTTGATAGTAAGTCCATGGGGGGAAATTTTAGCGGATGGTGGAAGCAATGAAGGCTTTATTATGGCCGAAATAGATTCACTTGCAGTTAGGAAATGCCGAAAGATGATACCCTCTTTATCAAATAACAAAATTTTTAGAGCAAGTTTTTAAAAACTTCTAAAAAGGAGATGGATTAAAATGAAAATAAATAATGATGTGCTAAATCCTGAAGCTCCTATTGTGAAGAATGGAAGACGAGCTAACTCTTTTTCTTATCAAGAGCTAATCGACTGTGGTAATGGCAACCTTTTTGGCCCTGGTAACGCCCAACTTCCTTTGCCACCAATGCTTATGTTTGATCGCATAACCTCAATTGAAGATGATCTGGGCACTTATAAGAGAGGCATGATTGTAGCTGAGTTAGACATAAGGTCGGATCTTTGGTTTTTTGATTGCCATTTCGATAATGATCCTGTGATGCCTGGTTGTTTGGGTTTGGATGCGATGTGGCAATTAGTTGGTTTTTTCCTAGCTTGGAAAGGCGGACTAGGTAGAGGTAGAGCTTTGGGAAGTCAAAATGTACAATTTACAGGTCAGGTAACACCGGATGCCAGCCTAGTCCGATACATAGTTAATATAAAAAGGATAGTATCACGCTCTTTGACTGTTGGAATCGCAGACGGTGATATGGAGATCGACGGTAAGAAAATTTATGAAGGAAAGGACCTTAAAGTAGGCTTATTTCGGGATGGCCAATTGTAGCCAATTTACTTTAATTTAGAAAAAACTATTTCAGCTTTTGCTAAAGTTTGTTCAATGATCTTTTCGTCATGAGCAATTGAGACAAATGCGGCCTCAAAAGGAGATGGAGCAAAATTCACCCCATTGGCTAGCATTAAATGAAAAAATTTGTTGAATGTTTCTACATTAGACTTTTCTACATCTTTCAAGCAGTTAATATTTTTATTGTCCGAAAAAAATAATCCGAACATTCCGCAAACAGAGTTGCACACCAAGGGAACGTTGTGTTGTTCAGCGATTGCCTGGAACCCAGTTGTTAATTTTTCTGTTAGGCACAATAAAGTTTGATAAAAATCATTCGATTTTAGTTTACTCAGGGTTGCGATCCCTGCAGCCATTGATATTGGGTTTCCAGAAAGCGTGCCAGCTTGATAAACAGGGCCGCTCGGAGCCAACATATCCATAATTTCTGAACGACCACCGACCGCACCGACTGGCAAACCGCCTCCAATAATTTTACCTAAAAGTGTGAGATCTGGTTTTATATTGTAAATTCTTTGGGCACTACCCTTATCCACTCTAAATCCGGTCATGACTTCATCAAACACGAGAAGGCTGCCGTATTCTTTTGCAAGATTTTTCGCGGTTTCTAAAAAATCAAACGAAGCTGGAATACAGCCCATATTGCCTGCTATTGGCTCTACAAATATCGCGGCTATGTCATCCCCATATTTTTTAAATGCTTTGATTAATTCAACTTTATTGTTGAACTCAAGCGTTATTGTTGGCGCTACGGTTTCCTTTGGAATACCTTTGCTGGCGGCTATTCCAAGTGTTAGAGCACCTGAACCCGATTTGACCAGTAGCGAGTCCACATGCCCGTGGTAACACCCTTCGAATTTGATAACTTTTGTTTTATTAGTATATCCTCTAGCTAGTCTGATTCCTGTTAAGGCTGCCTCTGTACCCGAGTTTGTGAATCTCACTTTTTCAATGCTGTTTATAGCGTCGATAATTAGGCTGGCGAGTTCAGTTTCTAACTCTGATGGAGCTCCAAAACAAAGACCTTTTTCACTTTGATTTTTAATTGCTTCAGTGACAGTAGAATTACAATGACCAAGAATTGCAGGCCCATAACTACCCACAAAATCGATATATTTGTTATTTTCACTGTCTGTTAAAATAGCACCATCGCCTCTGCGTATGAAAGGTGGAATTCCTCCAACGCTTTTAAAAGACCGGACCGGAGAGCTCACTCCACCTGGCATAACTTTTTGCGCCTTTTTAAAAAGTAATTCTTTTTCCATTTAATTTGCCTCGTTTTCGATTGATTGAAGACTCTTTATTTTTTCATAGGGGCTTTCGGAATCATAAATATAACTCGAAACTGCTACTAAATCTGCTCCGTGTTGGAACAGCATTTTAGCATTGGTGTTTGTGATACCACCAATTGCAACAACTGGTACTTTCAACTTTCCGTTAAGCTTTTGTAGCTCGGAAACACAGCATTTTATAGCCTTTGGTTTTGTCGTTGATTGAAAAAAACTACCCAGTGCCACGTAACTGGCCCCTAATTCAGCAAATCTTAAAGCTTTTAATGAAGAGTTATAGCACGATACTCCTATTATCGCATTACTACCCATTTCTCGACGAGCTTTTTCAAGACTTAGATCATTTTTTCCTAAATGCACCCCGCAATTTAACTGTCTTGCAATTCTTACATTATCATTGATGATTAGTTTAATTTTATAGTCAAAGCATAAATCCCTAATTGATTTAAGTAATACCATGAAGTTTGAGGTCTGCAAAAATTTTTTCTCTCGGATTTGTAACGCTACTACCTCTGCTCTCACAGTTTCCTCAATTTTGCCCAAATAGGCAAGATAGTCTTCTTCGAATGATGGTGTGATAGCATAGACGCCTTTGGATGGGAATGGTTCGGTCATCTTAATAGTTCGATGCTCCTGTTAGGAATTCTTTGTGCTGCCCCTAACTCATAAGCGTAGCCAATAGCTCTATTCGTAAAATGGATAGCTTCAAGTACTGACCGATTTAAATTTTTATTTTTTGCTAAACCGCATGCAATAGCACTTGCTAAAGTACATCCGCTCCCGTGAAACTTTCCAGAAATACGTGGATGACTAAAGTAGGTTATTTGATCATTATCTTTCGAAGCTAAAGCGCTAGTTATAGTGTATTGATCATCGATTAGATCCGTGGCTAAAATATTTTTAACTCCTGACATGAATAGATATTCTAGAGATGCCATGAAGTTATCCGTTTGGGTTAAATCGAAAAGTTCAAATCGATTAGGAGTTAAAAGAGTTGTCTCAGCCAAGAGAAATTTTTTCAGACCTGCGGATTGCGTTTCTTCTATCAAGTCACTTCCAGATCCTGCTCGAATTATAGGGTCAACAATGATCTCAATTTTATAATTAATTGCTTTTATAAAATGATTAATTTCCTCACACAGTTCAAAATTTGGGATAAGTCCAATCTTGATTACTTTGGGTTTAAACTCTTCAAGTATTGTATTAATTTTAGTTTTAAAATCGTCTCGATAAACTGGCTTGACAAAATTTACTGATGAGGTGTTTTGCGCTGTAATGCATGTTAAAACTGATATCGCATGGCATTTATTGATTACGATTGTTTCTATGTCAGCTTGGATGCCAGCACCACTTGGATCATGTCCACCAACTACCAGGATAGAAGAAGTATTAGTTGACATTATAAATTCTCCTTCATCGCAAATGTTATATCGCTAGATTAGGTTTGATTATTGCAAGCAGCACTATTACTATCAGCGCGACGACTGGCAATTCGTTTATAATTCTAAAAAAGTTTCTGGATTTACGATTTTCTTCAATCTTAAAAAGGTAGGCATAATACCCAATGTAGAAATGATAGCCCATGAGGCAAACTATCATTGCTATTTTATAATGCATCCACTTGTTTTCAATCAGCCATGGAAACCCTTGAATTGTAATGAGAAAAAAACCGCTAACTAATGTTAAAATCGCGGCCGGCGTTGTAATTTGCTTAAACAACCTGCGTTCCATAAGTTTAAATCGTTCGTTGCCAATCTTATCGCAAATCTCTCCGTTGGGCCCGAATGTATCACAATGATACACGAACAATCTTGGCAAATAGAAAAGACCAGCAAACCAGGCTACCATGAAAATTATATGTAGAGACTTAATGATTAAATATAACTGATACGGTTCCATAATTTAGTAAATTCTTACAATTTTAACTATAATACCCGATAGTATAAAAGTTATGGTAAACTTTATATCATAAATTTTACTTAAACTAATCCTGCTTATTCGCTAGCCATCATGAAGCTTATTATTAGGCCCCACAATCCAATAAAAAGATATATTTACTTAGCGTTTTTTGGTGTATCTGTATGCTTGTTGACTGCGACGGTTGTAGATTATGGCTCTTGGAAATATCTTTCCCATATCGTCGCGCACAATCAGGACTATCAAGATCTATTGAAAGAAGTGGCAGATTTAGAAAAAGAAAACAAAGGTCTTTACTTAGATATCGCAAGGTTGAAAAAATCTGGAGATGCTGAAAAAAGAATTAGATCGGATAACCATCTAGCACTAGTTGAAAGTGAAAAAAAAATTGCACAGTTGCAAGGCGAGCTTGAGTTTTACAGGGCTATAGTAAGATCTTCAGAGGTTGATAAAGGGCCACGTATAAAAGGGGTAAGAATCAAACAATTACAAGGTGAGAGCCGATTTGGATATAAAATCGTATTAACTTATATTAATAAACAACATAAATATGCTGAGGGGCGGTTGAAATTTGAGTTGCGAGGTATTTCTAACGGAAACAAAATTGTGTATTCTCATAAAGAGTTAGCAGAGTCAGGTAGCAAAAATATGAAATTTAAATTCAAACATTTCCATCTTTTTGAAGGAACATTCAAGCTGCCTGAAGAGATAACACCTTTACAGATTGAAGTGTCAATATCTGATAATCGCGGAAGGGCGGTAGGGGAAAAGAATGTTTATGATTGGCTTGCTGTAGTAAACTGACCAGCAATGAGTCTTAAATCAATAAAAAATCGTAAGTCTAGAACGTCAAAGGTGGACTCCTTGGTTGGAAAAAAGGCACGTGTCTTAGGTGAAATTAGATTTTCAGAAGGTCTACATATTGACGGATTAATTAAAGGTAATGTTGTGTCTGACGAAGATAAGCCAGCAACCTTGTCAGTAAGTAATTCAGGAACCATTGAGGGCCACGTAAAAGTACCCAATGTGATAATTTCAGGAGTTGTAAAGGGAGATGTTTACTCTTCTGACTACGTTGAGCTAGGCTCAACGGCAAGAATTGAGGGTGATGTTTATTACGGTTTAATAGAAATGGCTATGGGCGCTGAAGTTAACGGGAAACTAGTTAGGATTATCGATTCAGATAATAAGGTAGAGACGACTTTAAAAGAGCGTGAAAAAGCTAAGTATAAATAAGAGGATAATTTTATGACTGATACAGTTGAAGAGCTACCAATCATTTTCTCAGAGTCTGCCGCTTCGAAGGTGAAAGATCTAATCGCTGAAGAAAATAGTCAAAACGACCTAATGCTTCGAGTTTTTATTCAGGGAGGGGGCTGTTCTGGATTTCAATATGGTTTTACTTTTGATGAATCAGAAAAAGATGGCGATACAGTGGTTATGAAGAATGGAGTAAAGTTACTAGTTGATCCCATGAGTTTCCAATACTTATCTGGAGCAGAAATTGATTATTCTGAAGGAATCGAAGGATCTCAATTTGTTATAAGAAACCCGAATGCGTCAACCACATGTGGATGTGGCTCTTCCTTCTCTGTTTAAAAGGCTGAATTTTTTTTGGCTACCCGTAAACGGCACCAAGAATCAATTCAGTGTGATTTGGATTGGTGGTGACTCTCACTGGTCTACCTGAAAATCTCATATAGGCTAGCCAGGAAAATGCTATGGCCTCTACGTAATCAGGATTACATCCTAAATCATTAGTTGAATTTACGGTCTTAGGTTTTAACATGTTCTCAAGTAGATTGACTAATTGGTCGTTTTTCAGCCCTCCCCCACAAAGATAAATGCTTGAATAAGGGTCTATCGAAAGACTCTTTATAGAATTTACAATCGTTATGGCTGTAAAATTTAGCAACGTTGCCTGTATATCCTCGGGCTTTTCCGAAAAGATCTTTTTTTTTCCAAGCTTGCGATACATATAATCTAAATTAAAAAATTCTCTGGCGGTACTTTTGGGTGGTTTTTTCGTGAAATAATCGTCATCTAATAAGACAGATAAAATTTCATTAATTACTTGACCAGAAGCCGCGTACTTACCTTTGGAGTCAAATTTGCCGTTTTGATTTTTTTCATACCATTCGTCTAAAAGGCAGTTACCAGGACCTGTATCAAATCCAAGTATCTCGTCTCTTGAATGTAAAATTGTGATATTGGCAATACCACCTATGTTAACGATAATTCTATTTATTTTTTGTTCAGAAAAAGCCCATTGATGAAATGCGGGAACTAGTGGCGCCCCTTCACCTCCATAAGCGATATCAGTGCTTCTAAAGTCACAAATAGTTTTGATTCCTGTTCTTGCATTTATTATAGACGCTCCACCGACTTGTAGGCTGTAAGGAAAAGGTTTGTTCGGTAAGTGATATAAGGTATGTCCATGGGTTCCGATAGCTTTAATCTTGTTACGCAAATTTTTATGTTTTTTTAGTAATTCTAATGTCGTTACCGAAAAAAATTCCCCTAGTTTGCATTCAACCTCAGCGATTTCTTTTAGTGTAATTTTCGCATTCAACCCGCATAATCTTTCCAACAATATTGCTATTTCTTCAGGGTAAGCAGCGGTAAAAGCGTCAATTGTTTCTATAGCGTCATCTTTAATATTTGTAAGCGCAATATCAACTCCATCTCGACTAGTGCCGGACATTAACCCTAAATAGTAATTTTCTTTTTTAACCATTGCAGATTTTTTCTATTCAATAGCGCTTTATTCTAGGTTAAGGATTAACAGTTGTGAAGCTTGGTTCATTAAAAGTTGTTTGTCTAGATATATTGCTTTTCAGAAACTCGAATAATGGATTTGCCTGTCGAGCGAACGATTTTTTTAAATCGAGGGCTATGGGTTTAGCCGACGGATATTGATATTTAAGAGGGTTCTTGTGTTTTTTATTCACTCGGAATTCGTAATGTAGATGAGGCCCTGTTGCAAGTCCAGTGCTTCCCACAAATCCTATTACTTGGCCTTGTTTCACGAGACTGCCAACGGAAACTCCCCTTTTGAAGCTTGATAAATGTGCGTAAAGAGTGCTGTATTTATTTCCATGCTGTATTACTACGGTTTTGCCATAGCCGCCATCCCACTTGCGTTTAATAACTTTTCCTTTAGCGGTGGATTTTACAGGTGTCCCAACTGGGGCCGCATAATCGACACCCGTATGAGCCCTAATCCTGTTTAATATCGGGTGTTTACGCCTAAGATTAAATCTGGAGCTAATCCTCGTGAAGTCAACTGGAGTTCTGAGAAAGGCCTTTCGCATAGCAGAGCCATTTTCCGAATAGTATTCTGCATTTTTTTCATGAAGAGGGAAAAGTGCGGCTCTGTATGTCTTATTTTTATTTTTAAATTCGGCAGCTAGGATTCTTCCCGTTGAAATGAACTCCTCGCCCTTATATAAACGTTCATAAATAATTGTAAACGAGTCACCTGTCCTCAGATCTTGGGAGTAATCAATATCCCAAGCAAATATTTCAGTGAGTTGCATGATCATTTTGGTTTCAAGGCCAACTTTTTTTGCATCTACAAACAGAGAGGAGTTTATAATCGAGCTTTTGGTCTCCAGCTTGATAGTCGGTTCTATTTGTTCTTTATAAAACGTGTAGCTGTTGTTATTGCGTTTGAATACTAAAGTGTCAAACTCATTGATTTCCAACGATATGGAGATCACTTTATTGGAGTGGAAGCCAACTTTTATTATTTGACCGGGTTTGATTGCTCCAATATTTTTATTTGCACGAGTAAGCTTGGCTAGTTCTTCTTGAGGCACCTTAAGTCTTTTAAATATTTTAGAAAGAGAATCTCCTTTTCTTACCCTGGCGCTCTGCCAGGTTTCCTCGACTAATGGGTCAATTTCCGATATCTCTAGTTCTGTCTGTGGGGTTTGCTCATTCCAATCACCATGGTCTTTTTTAATACCGTCAGGAACTAGCCTTTCGTTTGTTGGGGTTAGTGCAATGGTAGTTTTCTTATTATCGTGTATGACGATAAACGTTGATATTGCAAGGACAAGAGCGGATAATGTTAATATTAGTTTTTTAGACTGCATGCTTATTTTTTGTATAAATGATGTTAATTTGCAATTAAACATTAAAATAATTGTTTATAAAAATTCTTTAAGTAATTGAAAATATTAAATTTGAAAGATATATTGATTATTAGGTCTCGTCAAATTTTTTTGTGTCAAGTTGAGCTTAACTAGATGGTAAATCATGAAGAACAGGTTGATATCATCTGCGACGGAGCAGTGCAGGTCTATTCTAAAACTGAATTGTTGGATAATCTGAAAAAAAAGTCCGTGCTAACGGTGAAGGCTGGTTTTGACCCAACCGCACCAGATTTACATCTCGGGCACTACGTGTTGCTCCGGAAATTAAGGGAATTTCAATCCTTAGGCCATAAGGTGGTTTTCCTTGTGGGAGACTTCACTGCAAGAATTGGGGATCCGTCGGGCAAAACCAAGACACGGCCTGAGTTAAGTGAAGACGAAATCGAAAAAAATCTGATTACATATAAAACTCAAGTGACAAAAGTACTTGATATGTCTAAGGTTGCAATTGAATTTAACTCATCTTGGATAGATAAGCTCAAGCCAGCTGAAATAATTAAACTTACCTCAAAGTACACTGTGGCTAGGATGTTAGAGAGGGAAGACTTCAAAAGTCGCTATGAATCAAATAAATCTATTTCAATGCACGAGTTTCTTTATCCCCTATTACAAGGTTATGACTCGGTGGCGCTTGAATCAGATATTGAAATTGGTGGCACCGATCAGACCTTTAATTTGTTAGTAGGCAGACACCTTCAGCAATCTTTTGGACAAAATCCACAAGTAGTTTTAACTTTGCCCTTGTTGGAGGGCTTGGATGGAGAAATGAAGATGTCTAAATCTCTTGGGAACTATATCGGTCTAGACGAAGATCCGGAAGAAATTTTTGGCAAAGTAATGTCGATTAGCGATTCCTTGATGTGGAAATATTTTGAGTTAGTTTGCGGGGTTACAAGAGAGGAAATAGATAAAATGAAGGTAAGTGTTTCAAATGGAACTAACCCCCGCGATCTAAAGTATAATTTGGCGCAAATTATTGTTAGTAGACTTTACAATAAAATAACGTCTGATCGGGCTAAATCGATGTTCATAAAAAGATTTAAACATGGCTTTCAACCCGATAAAATAGAGGAGTTTAGTTTCGTGAGTAATGGTGGTTCTAATTCCATAACACAAGTTTTAAAAGCATCGGGACTAACGCAAAGCACTTCTGAAGCAAGGCGTTTGGTCGCTCAAAGAGGGATTAAAATCGACGGTGAAACTATCTCTGACGAAAAACTCTTTGTTAAAAAAGGGGAAATATTTGTAATACAGGTAGGTAAGCGAAAATTTAAAAAGATAACAATATGTTAAAAATTCATTAATTGTTCTGCAAAAAACAAATTGCCTAATTTAAATTAAAGCGTATAATGGTCTATTCCCGGTTACTAACCGGATTCTTTAACAATTTATTCCATCAAGTAATTTGTGTGGGCACTGATGCAAGGCTAAATGTTGCAAAACATAAGAGCTCATAATTGCATCGTGTCTTTTATGAGTTCAAAACAAACTTGGTTTTCGATTTATTCGAGAACACAACAATTAAACTGAAGAGTTTGATTCTGGCTCAGATTGAACGCTGGCGGTATGCCTAACACATGCAAGTCGAACGGTAACGACGAAAGCTTGCTTTCGGGCGACGAGTGGCGGACGGGTGAGTATCGCGTGGGA
>MDTB01152804.1_pt1 | contig 57167 bp, 42 predicted proteins | sample 811161 | NCBI WGS metagenome assembly MDTB01 (sample SAMN05326650, study PRJNA326480) | marine metagenome | isolation source: seawater | place: Mediterranean Sea | collected 2009 | reverse complement strand
TATAAATTGATTCAATACAATAATCAGGTCTTATTTTACTTTTTCTAAAAATATCTTCCCTAAACTTTCCCGTTTTTACTAAAAATGTGCTAAATCCCATTTTATTACCTCCTTTAATGTCATTAAAAAGATCATCTCCAACTACTGATATTTCTCTGAAATTCCAATCTGAAATTGCCAATTCAAAAAAACTTTTAGATGGTTTACCCACAACAATAGCTTTTTCGCCTGTTACATACTCTAGACCTTTAATAAATGCACCACAATCAATTTGTAATTCTCCTTTAGACTGATAATATTTACCTTTATGAAGGGCAATTATTTTTGCACCATCAAGAATATTTTTCATAAGCTGGTTCATTAATTTATAATTCCAACTATTTCCAATATCACCAATTACAATTCCATCAATTTTTCTTTGATTTTTAGTTAATGACTCATAATCTTCTTGAGCTTCATTATTTAAAATAAGTTTGCAGTTTTTTAACTTTAATTTTTGAGCTGTCAAAAACCCAGCATAATTTGCTGTAAAAACTTCATTCTCAAAAATATTTAATCCGATTTCGTTTAATTTCTTCGTAAATAACCTTCTAGAAAGAGTTGAATTATTTGAAATAAACTTAAATGGAATTTCCTTTTCTCTTAAAATAGTAATTATTTCAACAGCACCATATAAAACTTTATTATCCTCATAAAAAACACCATTTAAATCAAATAGAAATCCCTTCAAACTCATTCGTAAAACAATTGGTTATCATTAAAATGAATTGATAAAAATAATATTAACTTTTTCATTTATTAAGAAATTTATAAGTCAGAAATATTAAAACCAATAGGGTGAATATAACTAAACCAAGGAAAACACTATCTGCCAAAGTAGATTCTTTTAAAGAATCAATATGAATAAGTTTTTTCATTTTAATAATTAAATCTAATTTAAACATCATTTTTTAATGCGGTAAGTCGAGACATCCTTTAAAATAGACAGCTATAGATAACTGAGCCATTTTTTTTGTTTATTATTCATCTTATATTTTCCAAATTTTTTACACATAGGATACATAAAAGCAACAAAACAAATCCACAATATTAACATTATAAATGTATTAAATCCAAAACCTTCGAGATTAGAGGGTAGCATCACTACAGGCTGTTTTAATATCATTAACTCCCATCCAAAACCTGTAAATTCAGCAGTAATCATTGCAAAAAAATGTATAAAATAAACATGTAAAATATAAAAGAAAAAAGGAACCTTACCAAACACTGTCAAAATATTTAAAAGAGATGTTTTCTTAACTAATTCAAAAACTACTAATAGTAAAAACATTGGACCTAATGTCATTAGCAAATAAGAAAGTGATGGTGGATATTTTTGTGGATCCATAAATGAGTAAATGGTTTGATAAAATAAATCATAATTTGTCCAGGTTTTTGAATTTCCATAGGAATTTAAAAGCCTAACAATAAAAAAACCAATTATTGAAATAACCCCAACTCTTTTTAAAATTTTAATCCTTAAATCTTGAGGAAAGTTTTTTTGAAAAAATTGACCAAAAAAATAACCTAAAGACATTACTCCGATCCATGGGATTATTGGATATACTACAGCAAGAGTTTTTGTTTCATAATAATTAAAAAATTCTAACTTATGAATTATAGCCCAAATAAAATTTCCTGAAATTTCAAAAACATCTAATAAATTATGTCCAAATATTATAAATAAACTAAAAATCAAAATTTGTTTTAATGAAAGCCAAATTATGGCTGAAAGTAAAATCATACATATACCTAACATCCAAATTACTTGTAAGACAATAAAATTGAATTCAATGTCAAATTTCCATCCGAAGTTCATAATGGCAATCTCAACAAAAACTAACCAAATTCCCCTTGATAAAAGAAATTTGGATAAATATTTTTGATTATACTTATTACCAACAATATAAGCTGAAACTCCTGCAAGAAAGGCGAAAACTGGTGCGCAATAATGAGTTATCCATCTAATAAAAAATGTAGCACTATTTGTTTGTTCTGGATCTGTTGGATTAAAAAAGAAAGCTTCATAATGGAAATAGTCTCTAAAGTGGTCTAAAGACATTAATACTATTATCAGTCCCTTTAATATATCTAATGAATTAATTCTTTTCATAACTATAAATTACAATAATTAAAATTTTATAATACTTATGCAACTGTTTTAATATCAATATCTTACTTGCCGATACAGAAAGTCATATAAACGTATCCTTATCTGTTAAATAACACTTTCTTAAAAAGTGGGACACTTTTGTGACACCTAAAAATCGAAGTAAACTGTAGAAAAACAGTTAGTAATAGTATTAGCTTTTTCTTTTCTTTTTTTCTTTAAAATAGAAATATGCAGATAATATAGCAAATGCAAAAACAATTGCAATTATCATATAACCACTCCATTCATATATAACATATGAATCAGTTACACTACTAACGAATCGAATAAGAAAAGTTATCCCCCCAATCCCATACAAAATACGTCTAATCTCTTTTAGCTTTTTCATAGTGTTTAGTTGTTTAATATATCTACAATTTACAATAATTCATTTTTTTTCATTATATTTACATAACTACTTGATTATCAATATTTTACTTACCAATACGACAAGTCACCTCTTCCCTATCCTATCTATTAAATTAATATATTGAGAAAAGTGCTCACTTTTTGTTCACTTCTAAAAACGTGGTAAACTGTAGTAAAACTGTAATAATTAATTAATGTGCGCTAAAAGTTATATCTCAATCCTAACCCAAACCTCAAACTATTATATGTTTCGTCATTTTGTTCATAGTCAATTCCGTCGAGGGTAAACTCGTCAAATTTGCCCATCAAATAATCAACATCTATAGTCCAAGAAAAACCTTTAGACTCTGACATAATAAATGAGTTGCCAAGAACAAAACCAGAACCTCTAATTTCTAAATCTTCTAATCCTAGCGCCTCAGCATCACCACCTCTAAATACCCCTGCCATACTGAACGCATACTGAGGTTTGAAATCCCATTTGATATTGCTTAATGGAAATGACATAATTGGACCTAAGCTAAATGCACCTATTCCTATTGCACTGTCTGAATCATCAATAGCGTGACCTGCTGAACCAAGATTTAAAGTTATTCCCCAGGTTTCATTAAATCTATATCCTGAGTTTAAAAAATTAATGTGAATTCCTGTTTTATAATCTCCATTAACATTAACATCTCCTCCAACAGTCGCTACTCCAACACCAATACCTAGGTAAAATTTAGATTCTGGTTCATCTTGGGAAAAACTGGCGATTGAAATGAGAAAAGTAAGTGTAAGTATTATATACCTCATAGTTTTAGTTGTTTAATAAATCTACAATTTATGAAAAATTAATTTTTTTCATTATATTTACATAAATCATTGATTATCAATAACTTACTTGCCAATACAAAACTTGGAAAATATATTACCTAGGAGTTCATCATTTGAAATTTCTCCGGTTAATTCTCCAAGAAAATATGAAGCTTGTTTTATTTCAATTGACAAAAGATCTGAGGAAATATTTTGTTTAATTGATAATTTAATTTTTTTTATCTCGTTGAGAGTTTTTGAAAGTAAATCAAGATGCCTTGAATTTGTAACAATAACATTATGTGAATCAATACTAAGCTTTGACATGTATATTGATATTCTATCAATTAAATTCTCAATATTTAATCCCTGCTTAGCACTTATTTGAATCCCTGAAAATGAAATTAAGTTGTCATCTGAAACTTTTGCTTTAATATCACATTTATTTATCAGCACTATAATTTCTTTCTCATTAAAATCTTTTTTGATTTTACTAATTTCACTAAGATAATTATCAATATTTTTATTATTTAAAATAGATTTATCAATTAAATATAAAATGATCTCTGCCTCTTCAATTTTCTTGTAGGTTTTTTTTATTCCAAGGTTTTCAATTTTATCGTCTGTTTTTCTAATACCTGCTGTATCAATAAACCTACATTTGATGCCATTAATATTAATTTCATCCTCAATAGAGTCACGTGTGGTTCCAGGAACAGAGCTTACAATAGCTTTTTCTTCATTAAGTAAACAGTTTAAAAGAGTAGATTTACCGCTATTTGGCTTTCCAATTATAACAATTGGTAAACCGTTTTTTATAACATTCCCAATCTTAAAAGATTTGATAAGATCTGTTAATTTTTTTTCCATTCTTAAGACCAAATCATTTAATTTATTAATGTTTGCAAACTCGACGTCTTCTTGAGAAAAATCTAGCTCAAGCTCAATTAAGGAGGCAAAATTTACTAACTCTTCTCTTAATCTATTAATATCACTTTTAAAACCACCTCTCATTTGATTTAAAGCTAATTTATGAGATGCTTTTGTATTACTTGAAATTAAATCTGCAACAGCTTCAGCTTCTGAAAGGTCCATTTTTCCGTTAATAAAAGATCTCAGAGTAAATTCACCTGGATCAGCAATTCGACATTTTTGACTTAAGATAGTCTGCAATATTTTTTCTTGAATATAAATGCTTCCGTGACAAGATATTTCAACTAAATCTTCACCCGTATAAGATTTAGGATTTCTAAAAACAGTGACTAAAACCTTATCTATAATCTCATCTCCATCTTTGATGTATCCTAGTTGTAATTTGTGAGACTCCTGATCAATTAATTTTTTTTCCTCAAAACCATAAAAAATATTATCAATTTGCGATATGCAATTATTACCAGAAATTCGAATCAATGAAATAGCTCCTTTTCCAGGTGGAGAAGCTATTGCTACAATATTATCAGTCTTAATCATTTTTTGGGAAATATTAAATAAAAATAAATAATTGGAACTAGTAATAAAATAACGACAAAAATATTATTTAAAAATATAGATGGGTACAATAAAATTGTGGTAAAAAATCCACCAATTGCACCTCCAATGTGTGCTTCATGTCCAATATTACTTTTATTATTTTTCATAGAGTACAAGGAATAGATTAAATAACCTATGCCAAATATAAATGCAGGCATTGGAATAATAAATAAAAATATTGTCATGTATGGATTTAAAAGAATAGACGAATAAATTATTCCAAGAACTGCCCCGCTCGCTCCTACAGCATTATAGTTTGGATTAAATTTATTTAATTTAAAAGCTAAAAAATTACCTGTGATCAAGCTAATCATATATATTAATAAGAGACCTATTTGACCTGATTTAGCTTCTATTGAGCCATAGAAAAAATAAAATGTTAACATATTTAAAAATAAATGACCCTGATTTACATGCAAGAAGCCTGATGTTATACTTCTGTACCATTGTCCTTTTGAGATTTTTGATGAGTTAAGCAGCCATTTATTAAAGAAATTTCTATCTCTAAAACCCTTAAAAGAAAACAAGAAGTTTAAAATTATTATAATAAATCCAACCGACATATGAGATAAATAATTTTTTGATGCCAAATATACTATATATTTGTTTTAAAGATTTTAAATGAATTTATTAGTATTTCTTTTTATTTACCCCTTTATTTGGTTTGTTTCCAGACTCAACTTTAAACAACTGTATTTATTTTCTGATTTTTTTTATTACATATTATATTATGTTATTAGATATAGAAGGAAAGTTGTAAGAGATAATTTAATATTAGCATTTCCAAAAAAAACCAAGAACGACATATTGTTTATTGAAAAGAAATATTACAGAAATCTCAGTGATGTTTTTTTAGAATCTCTTAAGTCTATGAATATCAAAGAAGAAGAAATAAAAAAAAGATTTCACTTTACTAATCCTAATATTTTAGAAAAAGTTTATGATTCAGGAAAAAATCTTATAATTATGGGAAGTCACTACTGCACATGGGAATGGTGTTTTATAATGGATAGAGTTACCAGATTTAAAATTAATGGGATATATAAAAAAATCTCCAACCCATATTTTGATAAATGGGCAAAAAAAATTAGGTCTAAATACGATTGTGAACTGATTACAACTAAAGAAAGTTATCGAAAAATTACTAAGCAATCAAAGGATAAAAAATTACATTTATATGGTTTTGCTTCGGATCAATCTCCAAGTAAGAAAAAAGCGACCTATTGGAATAAATTTTTAAATGTCACAGTTCCAATTCACATTGGAGCTGAAATTATTGCAAAAAAATTTAATATGCCAATGTTATTTATGGACGTTATTAAAGTCAAAAGAGGATTTTATGAGGCTACTTTTAAAGAAATTACATATAATCCAAAAAAATTCCAAAATTTTGAATTAACAGATATTTTTATAAAAATGGTTGAAGAGCAAATACATAGGAAACCAGAGTTTTATACTTGGACTCATAGAAGGTTTAAACACAGAAAAGAAATTACGTTATAATTTAGAATTATAGTCAAAATTTAATTTTTATAAATTATAATTTAGTTTTTATTTAAAATTAAAACCTAGTAATAAAAATTTGTAAATTTATGATATATCATTTTTACAAATCTGAATTAAAAGTGTCTATTCAAAAAATAGCTTATTAGTAAGATGAATGAATTAAACCGTATCAAAAAAATATTAAAAAATGCAGATTTAGAATTCAAAATGGAAAGTTTAGGGGAATACGATCTAATCAGATTAATTTCCTCTAAAGATGATTCTCCTTTTATCATCAATGTATTTCCTGTTGATAATAATGATCTTAGAACTAGAGCTATACAGTTTTATTTTGAATTTAAGCCGTCATCTAAATTTTCAAAACATGAATTAAATGAACTTTTATTTAATAAAATCAAAGAATTACCTTATGGGCACCTTAATTTTTATGAAGATAAAATATACTATAAGTATGTACTGGTTTGCATTGAAAATAATATTGAAGAAGAAGTAATTTTTGATATATTAAATGTTATGAATTACTCTTTAGATGTAGTAATTCAGGAATTAATAAATTAATTAGAACAAAATGCCATTTTCTTTTTTTCAAAGAAGAACAGTCACTCCTTCAGTAACTAAAGATAAGAAGGAAAAAATCCCTCAAAAGCTTTCTTTTGCTGATAAAAGATCAAATTCCAATGACATAATTGATCTGCAGAGCAGTGTTGACAATTCTGATAACACTCAATCAATTACTCAACTTCAAGAAAAAATTGATAATAATACTGGAATGCCAGATGAACTGAAAGATGGGGTAGAAAATCTTTCTGGTGAGGATATGTCAGATGTGAAAGTTACTTATAATTCTGATAAGCCCGCTAAACTTAATGCACACGCCTATTCTTCTGGAAATGATATTCACATAGGACCTGGTCAGGAAAAACATCTTCCTCATGAAGCATGGCACGTAGTTCAACAAAAACAAAATAGAGTAAAACCGATAAAAAAAGCTGATTCTGGTATTCCAATTAACGATGATCCTGCTTTGGAAAAAGAAGCAGATCAAATGGGACAAAAAGCGATACAACTAAAATCAACTGGAAAATTAGAACTAAATACTAGAAATAGTCAAACAAATATTATTCAAAAAGTTAAGAAGAAAGGAAATAATACCGTCCATGGCTTTGATTCAAAAAATAAAAGTGACGGTAGTATGATTGACACTCTGAAAAAAGAAGGTGCTAAAAAAGAAGAAGAAAGAAAAGAAGCAATGTCTGGTGAAAATAAACAAAGATTAGAGAATAAGCGAGCTAGAGTGAAGAAAGCTTCGGAGGAGGGTACTGATTTAGGCGGTAGTAATTCAACGCTGATTGCAGGACTTTCGATAGAGCAAGAAGAAACTTCTAAACCACCTAAAAAAAAGAATGAAGCGGCAATAGCAGGAATGAAAAACGCAGGAAATCTTGGTGAAGGCATAAATTCAGTTGCTGACGCGTACGCAGGTGAAAGTGGATCATTAGGTATAAATCATTTGCTGTCAAAAGACGGTTTTTCAAAAACTACAGAAGACAATGAAGGTAATCAAACACATGACTACACTGGTGTTTATGATCCAAAAGTTTTTGGATTATCGGGTCAACCAGTTGTTCTTTCTGGCGAAGGAGATGCACATTTAATGGTAGCTATACAGAATACTGAATTTATATCAAAAATGTTTAGCGGGTTAATTGGATTAAGTGATATAATGTCAGGAAAAACCCCCTTAAAATTTAAATCCTTAGAAGAGTTTCAAAAATTATTAGGCAGTTTAGAATCTATTGCTAAAGGGGCCGAGGGCGTACTTCAAACAATAAACTTTGCAGGTAAAGATGCAAATAAAGAGGCATCAGGCAATGATACTCCGATAACTGAAGGTTTTACAGCTTTTAAAAATCTTGTTGGTGTTATCAAAGGTTTTGTTGATTTTATTGTTAAAACTAAAGAACTTATAGAAGTTTGGAAAAATGAAGAAGATTCTGCAAAGAAAAAAGAATTAGGTGTTGAAATAGGTAAAGCAATGGCAAAGATAGGCTCTGATGGTGTGGAGTTAGCTGGGAAAATAAATAATCTGATCAATTATTTTACTGCTGGGGAAACAACATTTGCAGATCAGATACCATTTGTGGGAGCAATAATGAATGTATTAAAAAATGCTCTTCAAATGGTTCACGATGGAGTTAAAATACACAGAGACCATAAATCGGTAAAAGAAATAAATGATGAATTAGATAAAATTCAGCTAAAATGGAAAATATCACTAAATAGTGATCAGAAAGATATGCCTTCACTGACTAATCTAGCTAATGTAGAGAGAATAAAAAAAGCCGATGAGATTAATAAAGCAAAATTTGGTGATAAATCAGAAACAAAGGGTACTGAAAAAAAGGAATATAAGGATGGTTTAGATAAAATCCAAACTCTTGATGATACTCAGCTGCAAATATTAAAAGACGCGGAAACTCTTATTGAGATAAATCAGGCAGCACATAAAAGATTATTTAACGAATATTTTAGGATTGCAACTAGTGCAATAAAAATTGTAGGTAATGCTATGAAATTAGTTCCTGAAGCAAATACCCAGATTGCTGGTATTGGTTTATCTGGAGCAGCAGCAGCAGCGGATGCAGGTAAAAGTGCAGGGGCTGCAGCTAAACAATATGCTCGTGACAAGGCAGCTGATCCAAAATCTACACTTACTGGCGGTACAGTAGCAAGAGGATTAAAAGCTGATACTTCAAAAACTACTGATGCCAAAGCAGCATGGAGAATGGAACAAGTTCAAAACATTCACAACAAAGTCATAACTCTTGGAAATAGTATAAAAAATGACAGAGAAAAACATAAAGCTTTTATCTCAAAAGACTCAAATCCAGAATTAAAACTTCTTTCGACTATGCTTAAAGGTGTAAATATTTCTGATCAAACCTGCACAAAATTAGCACAAGAAAGTGATGCAAGTTCAACTTTAACAAAAGCATTATATGATGGACTAAAAGAAAGATAAATTGAAATAGAAAATGAATATGGATAAAAAAATCAGTAATCGATTATCAATTATATTATTATGTGCTATAGTTACAATTTCATTAGTCTGCTATGGAATCTTATAGTTTTTTTTAAGAATGGATTATTATGATCTAAACTAGTTTAAAAATAATTTTTTAATTTTTTTAGTCTTTAGTCCTTTTAAAAACATCTGCAAATGCACCTGCAATGAGTCCAGTAGGTACTGCGAAAAATCCTAAGCCTACATAAATAATCAATGATGCAAATATCTTACCTCCATCCGTAATAGGTGAAATATCTCCGTAACCAACAGTGGTTAGTGTTACAACTGCCCACCACATTGAATGAAATATATCCGGAAACTGCTCTGAGTTTGTTGGATTTTCAAAATACCAAACACCTACTGCTGATATATATAATATAAATATAGAAATTAACGTAAAGTATAAAAGCTCCCTTTTAATCTTGTTAAAAGTAGTAAATATATTAATAGCGGCTGGCTCATATTTAAAAAGCCCAATAAACCTTAAAACAAGTATTTCTCTCAAAACCTCTGGTCCTATATTACACAAGCCAATTATAGCAATTAAATGAACAATTCCCATAAAACTAAATATGTAGCTAGTTCTTTTGGGATTAGAATAAACTCTTAATATATATTCAACTGAAAAAACTATTAATGGAACCCAATCCCATGCTTCCATATAATCATAATATGGACTCATTGATTTCAGAGTCATGAGTGCATGATCGATAATATCTATAAAAATTATTGAATAAATAATGAAATCTATAAATCTGGATATATAGTTCTTAGTATCGGTTAGATAAAAATGTAATTTTTCTCTCATTATAATATGTATTTATGTTGGTATAATATTTTTATTGACTACCAAATCTATAAAATATCTTAAAGAATCACAACTCGAGCGATCCATCCAAGCCTCTTGAATAATAATAAATTTTGAAATTAAAAAAAGTATAGTCCCTTCGTCATATTTACTTTCGATTAGACCACCTATATCAAAGTTATCGCCCCAGCTATAATAAACACCTTTTTCATTTTCAGGATAAGGACCGATAAAAAAATTATTTATTGACCAAGTCATTTTTCTCCATTTTTCAGGTGCCATATACAATTGAGGTAACTCAGGAATTATACTAATCTTTAACCCAGATCTAGCAGTTATATATGGTCCAATATCATCACAATATATAAGCTTATTTTCTTTATGGTTTTTATTGATTTGATAATTATTTTCAAGAAATTTAATAAAATCATGATATAAGCTAATGACATCAGGACTTGCTTTTGGAAATAACCTTTTTAACTCATTATTAAATCCTTCTGTTAACGAGGGATGTAAATTATCAACTTTATGTTTATCTAACTCAACACATATATGATTATAATACTTTTCTGAGAGAGGTTTTTTAAATATACTAAGTTGTCCCAAAAACTTAGAAAAATAAACTCTAGCATTACCTTGAACCTTTTTCATAAATTGCCAATCACTGTTTAAAGAATTTAAATACTTACCTTCACCAGTGAAAATCAAAAATGACTTTGATAGTTCAGTTTTTCCTGTATATGTATTTCTGTTTGAAGTTCTATACATAATACCTAATTTGTTAATGTTTCTGTTGACTGATCATTATCAATTGTTTCTGAGTTATCAATTGATTGACTTACATTATAATCACTTCCATTTATTGATTCATTTAAACTTACTAATTGATTTACATTTTCAGAATTGTTAACGTTATTCTGTAGCTGTGATATTTCACTCTCATTATTACCAATTTTTTGTGCTTTTGCACCCATCATATCGGCTTCTTTTTCTAAAGCAGGATCATCATTAATATTTACTTTAGATTTTAGTTGTTTTGTAGGTTTTACCCTACCCTGTTTTTGTTGTGCAACATGCCATGCTTCATGTGGTAAATGTTTTTCTTGACCTGGTGCTACATGAATATTATTACCTTGTGCATATGCATGAGCGTTGAGTTGTGCAGGTTCTGGAGAATTATAATTTACATTTACCCCTGACATATCTTGTCCAGATAATTTTTCTACTCCAGATTTTAAATTTGATGGTAATCCTCCGCCTGATCCTGAAGAACTCGAATTACCTGATGATCCATTAGATGATTGTAATTGAGTAACAGATTTTGATTTTGTCTGAGCAGAGTCTCCATCATCGCATTCACAATCATCACCATCAATTTGTTTTTCGTCTTTTTTTTCTGCCTTTTCATTCTCATATTCTTTTTCAGGTCCTCCACCTGCTTGAAATTTTTGCTCTTTTTCTGATTGACTTAATTCTTTTGGCTGTTCAGGGTCACCCGAATCTCCACCACTTTCTTCTTTCTTTTTTTGTTCATCATCAGCTTTAGCTTTTTGATCCTCGTCAGCAGCACTGTTTGTTTGTTCTTCATTTTTCTTTTGTTGATCTTCTAAACTAGGAGTTTTACCTTTTCTTTCCTTTCCAGGTAAGGAGAAATTATCAAAACCAAAAGAAAATGCTTTTATTAAATTCTCAATTGTAAATTCTTCTGGTCCAAAATCTTTTTCTAGTGAAGCTACCATACCTTCAACAATTTTGAAATCAAATTCTTTTTTAAAGAATAAAAATTTCATTTTAATAGCTGCATATAATGCACCCATTAATTGACCATACAGATTTCCGCTTAATTTAAATCCTTTTGAATCGGCAGACATCGTCATGTATGCATCTAATATGGCTTGTAGCTTAGCTTTAATCCCAACAGCTACACTTGCTACACCAAGATTAATTGAGAGACCTCCAAAAAGGTCTACGTACACACTACCATGACCTAATATAGTTGCAGCTCTTATTTCAAAAGTAGATATATCAGGAATAAAATGAGGGTCTGTTTTAATTCCAGCAATCAATTGAGCTGAAGCGTCCGCTTCAAATCCCATTCCTATTTCAATATCTATATTTAACCCAGGAACACCTGTTGGTATAAGAATCGGTGGAAAGTTATAATCCATAGAGGTTTTGAAAAACTGAAACTCACCTCCAGCTTCTAAATCATAGCCATCATCCTCCCTAACTCCTTGAGCAAACATAGTATATAAGCCACCTGGGCCATCCATTTGACCGCTTATACTCTCTAAATATCCGTTTTTAACAACTGCTGATCCTGTTATCTTTTGTCCTGCTGAATCAGATTCTATAGTTACCTCACCTCCAAAATTTAAAGTATCAAAATCTGGATTAAAATTGTCATCAGTGTTTATTTCGCCATGAACATGACCTTTTATGATGTCTTTTTCAATTGTTCCATCACCAATTATTGTGTAACCATCCCCATTATCATTAATAGATGCTGTTATTGTGTATAGGTCATTTGGACCTACAACTGTTCCTTCTAGACTAACCAGCCTTCCATTTTCCATGACACCTTGCATCATGATATGGTGACCCGCTAACTCTGTATCCACATCGGCCTCTCCACTAATTTGCATTGTATCAAAATGAGGGCTAAAATTTTGATCAGTGTTAATTTGACCTACAACAGTGCCTTCAATTGGTCCTGCTGCAAAATCACCGGATGCAGTTATTGTGTAACCTTCACCATTATCCTCAACAGATGCAGTAAGTAAATACATTCCATTAGGGCCCTCAATTGTACCAACTAAGCTTTGCAATGACATATGATCCATTGTTCCAGACATCTCAATATGATTGCCTAAGAGCTCAGTATCAACATTTACATCACCTCCAACATCTAAAGTATCAATAAGAGGACTAAAACTATCATTAGTATCAATTTGACCTGTCAATGTACCTACAGCTGGACCGGCTGTAAATTCACCACTTCCTGTAACGGTATAACCCTCTCCATTATCTTCTACAGAAACTGCTAAATCAAATAAATTATTTGGACCTATTATATTACCCATCATACTTGCTAATCTCGAATCAACCAGAGAACCAGACATTATAATTTGAACACCAACTATGTTTGTATCTACATTTACATCACCTGAAATATTTAATGTACTAGGATCAATATTGAAATCATTATCTGCTGTAACTTCCCCTAAAATATTGCCTTCAACAGGTCCAGCAGTAAAAGAACCTTCACCAGTTATTGTATAATCTGTAGTGTTATCTATTAATGAAACAGAAATTGTAAATGCATCACCTGGACCAATGATTGTACCTGCAAACTCCGAAAACCTATTACTTTCCATTGCTCCAAATAAAGAAACCTTCATTGAAGCTAACTCTTGATCGTACATCACTTGACCACTAATATTTAAACTGCTTGGGTCAATAGCAAAATTATTGTCTGTATCAATTTGGGCTTCTGTAGTGCCTTGAATTGGGCCAGCAACAAAATTACCAGCACCCGTAATTGTATATCCATCTCCGTTATCAACAAGCGAGGCGGCAATAACATATGCACCACCCATACCTTCAATAGAACCAGCTAAACTGGCAAGTCTACCATTTTCTAGAGTTCCTTCAAGATTAATATGAACTCCTGCCATTTCCTTATCTACAGTTGCTTGACCACTTATATTCAAAGATGATGGATCAATATTGAATGAACTATCAGTGGTAATTTCTGCAGTAGCCTCTCCTTGAATTGGTCCTGCTGCAAGTACTCCTGTTCCAGTTACTGTATAGCTATCTCCGTTATCAACCACTGAAGCAGCTATAACATATGACCCACCCATTCCTTCAATGGTTCCAGCTAAACTTGCTAGTCTACCATTTTCTAGGGCACCTTCAAGATTTATATGCACACCACCCATTTCCTTATCTACAGTTGCCTGCCCACTAATATTTAAAGAAGATGGATCAATATTAAATGAACTATCAGTAGTTATTTCTGCTGTTGCTGAACCTTGAACAGGCCCAGCTGCAAGTTCACCATTTCCAGTAATAGTATATCCGTCACCATTATCAATAATGGAGGCTGCAATAATATATGTACCTCCCGTACCTTCAATAGTTCCAGCTAAATTTGATAACCTGCCATTTTCTACGGCACCAGAGAGATTTATTTGTAAACCTGGAAATTCTTTACTTATCGAAGCTTCACCCTGTGTTTCAAGAGTAGAAATATCAGGATTAAAAGAAGAGTCTGCATGAACGGTAGCATCTATTGTTCCTTGCAGTGGCTCCTTTACAAAATTACCCTGTCCACTTATTATATATCCATCACCATCTTTTTCAAGAGATACATCAATTAAAAACAAGCCGTCTGGCCCTTCAATAGAACCTGATACACCATCTAGTGACATACCATTTATCTCTCCATTTAGGTTGATTTTTAAACCAGAAAACTCTTGGGAAAGTGATACGCCCTTTTTTGAAGGACCTTTCTCTTCTTTTTCAGAATCACAACAGTCTAAATTTTCATCAGCCATCTATAATAGTTTCAAAAGTTTTACCGTCTTTTATCATTTCGCGTTTTACTCCTCTGATAACATGTTTGTAATCAATGACACCCCCATTTCTTTTCGCATACAGCCAAGAAAAGTGTACAACATTTTTGATGCTTCCACCACTTATTTCATAATCTTTTGCCAATTTATTTAAATACTTTTCATCTATTTCGGAAATATCATTTAGTGCTTTATTCCAAAGTACTTTCCTTTCGTTAAAAGATGGTATTGGAAAGTTTATTATAGATTGTATTCTTCTGGTAAATGCTCTGTCGATATTTGGTTTTAAATTAGTAGCAAGGATAACAAGACCATTATAATCCTCAATTCTTTGTAAAAGATATGCAGTTTGTTGATTCGCAAATTTGTCTTTGGAATCTCCTACAGATGTTCTTTTAGAAAAAAGAGATTCAGCCTCATCAAAGAACAAGATCCAGTCTTTGTTTTCAGCAATGTCAAATATTTTTGCCAAATTTTTCTCTGTTTCACCTACGTATTTAGAAACAACCTGTGATAAGTCAATTCTGTAAATATCAATTTCATTCCTTTTGCCTATGAGAGATGCTGTTAATGTTTTTCCAGTACCTGGAGGACCATAAAATAAACATTTATAGCCCTTGTTAATTCTTTTTGACAGGTTTGGGTCATTACTTATTTCATCTTTGTACTTTATCCATGTATTTACATTTTCGACTTCATCCATAACTATGGGATTTAGTATTAAGTCCGACCAATTTAATTCTGTGGTCAATAACTTGGCAGGAAAACTAGTGGAATAATCAGGTCTATATTTTTTTCCGAGTGTTATTAATTTAATTATGTCATCATTTAAATAGATAATCTTGGACATTTTAAATTCGTCATTCTTATCATCCGAAAAGTAAATAGCAGAAATCTTATTTAGTGTATAGTCTTTTTCAAAAATATGCTGAGAATTAATTACCGTATCAGTATTTCTTCCAAAGTAAATAAAGCTTATTGTTCCATATGTAGGAATAAACCTTGATTTATCAGAGTCCAATTTTCCACTAAATTCTGTAAATCTTTTATCTAAACCTTTATTTTTAATTAAGAACTTATCGAAAACCTCTGGAAAAAAAACATTTGACAAACATGATATAACAATTAACCTATCAAAATCGTTTAAACCGTTTTCGGTAACCCATTTAGAATAAATACTTTTTTCATTAGTTAAGTCTGGTGCATTGGGAATTTGTTTAATACTGCCGTTAAGTAAAAAATGATTATCAAACCTTACGCTAATCATTTGTTTAAGCCAGTTTAATTCACGTTTAATAGTTAAATTATTATTCTTAACAATATCTAAATTATTAATCATTAATGTTTCCAGTTTACAATTAATTTCTTCTCCATTAAATCATAATTTACAACCGATATACCCCAAGGAATTGATTTTAAAAATATATCAGGTGGCTTATTTTCAATATCAATAACAAAAGAATCTTCTTTTTCTATTAACCTACCCTCTCTATTTAAGAACCAATCTCTTAATGTTTGTACTGATTTAACCTTTGTCCAATTAGATAATAGTGCCTGAATTGCATTTTTACAGATTTCAATTTCAAAATCTGATAAAAGCAGATCTATATCAATTTCCTTGTTTATATCAACACCACAAAGAACTTTATTAAAGATAAAATCTTTTTCTTTTGAATTAGTACCATTTACTAAAAAATCTGTTGCTAGTACTGCCTTATCCATTGAAACTTCGTCTTTGTAAGATTTCTTACTGGAAGTAAGTAAGTTCAATTTTAAAAATAAGGTTTTTAAAAATGGCCAAAACAATAGTAATCCTGCATTGTAAATTATAACACCCTCTTTTATCTCATCAATATTTTGATAAGATTTAGTAGTCTTTTCCAATATTGTATTATGAATTTTAAGATTTATTTTATTTGCGAAGTTTGATACTATCAATTTATCACGTTTGCTGAGTTTAATATTATTTATTTTAGATATTATAGAATCCTCTTTTTTCCAAATATCAGAACGAACAATATCTGAAAATAAAGTTTCAGCTAAAAACTCTATCGGATCTTTTATTATAAATACATATTGACTCCAGGACAGTAGGAATTTTTTAAGAATTAATTTCTTTAATTCAAATTGAGTTTCATTAAAATTATAAATATTTTTAGACTTAAAATTTAAAACAGAATCATCGATCAATAGGTCTATTTGACCGAAGGTTCTTGTTAAAAGATCAATATATTTATATAAATTGGGATAAATTAACCTCAATAAATTTCCAAATTCTTTAACAGACATTGATTCTTCTTTAGAATTAATAAAAATGACATTTAAAAATCTATCAATTTTTGATTTAGATTTTGACCATCTGTATAAATATTTTTTTACAGTTATTAGGTTTTTAGATTGTGTTGAATCAAAAAATTCCTTCAATCTTTTAAGTGTATATATTTTAGAATCATATGAAAACGAACCAAATTCTACATAATATGTAAAAATTTTAAAATTATTTTCCTCTAAATTTTTAGTTAGAGAATCTTTATACATACTAATGTTTTGGATTGATTTTTTTGATAATGAAAAATGCTTGTTTTCTTTTTTAATAATTTTTTCAAGTAGTAAAATTTGATTTTTTTTAAAATTAATTTCAGAAGCTGATTTAAATTTTTTAGTGTCATTAAGGATTAAATCTGAAAAATTAATTTTATCTACAATAACTTGTTTAAATAATTTATTAAAATGAATAGAAGAAAATTTCTCTTGTAGAAATATCAAGTGAATAATTTCAAATTTTGAAATCTGATTGTTTTCGTTTAAATATGACAATGTATCAATTAATTTTAGATAATTTTTTACACTGGGTTTATATGCAATATGAAAAACATTTTTTAATAAAGATTTATCAACTTTCTTTTTAAATTTTAATTGAAATATTGAAACTATTTCTTCATACTCAAATATTTTAAAAATTATAAGTTGGTTTTTGGTAAAAAATTTAAAAATTTCTAAATAATAGCTTAATTGATTTTTATTGGTCTTAAAGTAATGTTTAATCTTTCTTATAAGGAAATCTATTTTATTATGTTTTAAAAAAGTATTATGTTCAGCATATTGAAAAAATTCAAATACAAAATTACTAATTGATTTTTCAGCTATTTCAGCAAAATAAGATGGAGTTTTAATTATTTCTTTAGAAAACTCCGGTAAAATATTACTTCTTTTAGTTAATTCTGGTGAAATAATACCTCTCTTTGATGATTTTGGTAAAATAGTACTTCTCTTTGGTGATTCTGGTGGAATACTACTTACCTTTGGTAATTCTTTTAATTCAGAAATATTAAAACCTAATTTGGATATCAATTTATGGATTTCAAAATTTATAGAGTTTAGAGAAATTAATCTCCACAATTTATTTTTAAAAATCTCTAATAAAATTAAAGTATTTATTGTTTTATCATTCAAGGGTTTAAGAGATAAATAATCATTAAGGTTAATTTTATTATTATTTAGTAAATGAAATAATTTTATAATAAATTCAAAATCAAAGTCTATCAAGTCTTCAAGTTTAGATTCTAAAAACTCAACACTAGTGAATATAATTTTTAAAAAATCAATATCATTCTTTTTAATTAAAACCTTAAAAAAAGCAATAACCTCTCTTTCGGAAACAACCTCAATATTTGACCAACTAATTAGTTCATCACCATTAAGAAAATGAAAATAAAAATCTTTAAAAAATATGGAATCCCTAGTTAACTGCGGCACCTTTTCAAAAGGGTATGGTTTATTTATAACAGAAATAACATCTGCTAGTTCACTATCCTTTGTCTTTACTAACAATTGTTTTTTCAATGGAATTAAATTTTTTAAATCACCAGATGAAATTATTTGAAATAGTAGACCATAGTAAAGGTTTGATTTATTAAATTTAAAATTTGGATCCAAAGCAATCGACTTGATAATATTGTGTCTAATAAAAAGCTTAACAAAATCATCTGGCAAGTTGAAATTCATTCTTTTTTGAAACTCAAAAAATGTAGATTCAGAATCCTTTATCAAAGGGGAAAATTTAGCTAAAAAATCATCTGCAAGATCATTATATCTACTTGAAAGTGTTGCAGCTGAGAATGAAATTAATTTCTTATCTACAGATTTGTAATTGCTAATATATTCATTAAATAATTTCTCATCAATTAACAATTTTGAAATTAAATCTTTTTCATTTTTAAATTTTTTAGAGAATTTTACATAATCTGTTTCAAAAATCAACTCACTTTCTTTAGAATGTAAATTACTTTTATAAAATTCAAAAATCTTAAAATATTCTGAAACAGAATCAAAAAGAATTTTTTTAAATTTTAGTGTTGTTTCAGAGTTGTATTTACTAGATATTCCATTGTACTTTTTTTTAAGATTATTTTTAATTGATTTTTTAGTATCGTAGTAATTTGGTTTATTATTTATTTTTTCAGAAAAATCAGTATTATTTCGTGTAAATTCTAAACAAAAATCTGTTAATTCTAAATATCGATCATAATTTTTTAAAATCAAATCCAATCTGTAGTCTTTTGAAAGTATTTCAGATCTAATGATTTGTTCACTTATTAAATTATAGTCTTTGGTAAAATGTGCATCCTTTATAGAAGAAAAAATCATTAATTTAAGATTACTGTCAACACTTTTAAAATCAGGAATTATATTATAAATATTTTTCTTAAAATCTAATATATTTTTATAGATTTTAAATTTATCTCCAAGAATATCTTTTAGTAAAATATTTATCTCATCCTCACTAAAATGATTAAATATTTTTTTAAAAAAATTATAATCTTTTACAATAAGTTGATAGACTTTTTTATTATCTCGAATATCTAATTTCTTATTTTGTAGAATATTTTTAAAATTATCATTTGGATCAAACCACCAGGGAAGTATTTTTTGAGAAAAATACTCATCTAAAAAATCATCAACTGATTTAGAAACAATTTTACTTTTATTAAAATTTATATAATTTAATAACTCCATTTCAATATGAGATTCAATAATTTTAGATAAGTTTTGAAAATCTGAAAGAAATATATCATTTAAATCAATTTCTAATTTTTCAATATATATATCCTCTATAAAATTTTGAAATTCTTTTTTAGATAAAATATTATTAAAGATATTATCAAAATCATATTTAGTTATTCTTGAAAGAAAACTAAAAATAACACTATCGTATTCTTTTTGATTTATATTAAAATCAAACTCAACCTTTTTGATTAATACTTTAGTTTTTTTCATTAAAACCTATTAACAATTGAATAATTTTTAGGGAAACAAGATCAATTTTTGTTTTGTTTTGTTTTGATTTAAGTTTTTTCCACTGCTCATAAACCACACTAAAATCATTCATTTCTTTGACATTTATAAAATGTAATTTGTATTTAATATTTGCAGGAACGTAATAATCAATAATTTCATTAATGTATTTTTTAAACTCGACATTTTGAAATCTGCTTGGCCATTCTGGAAAAATTATATTTAGCTCATTATTATAATCAAAGTTTTCAGGGAATTTATTTTTAGTTTTATTTTCTGACACAATTTCACATTTGATATCTTTTTTTTCAGAGATTAACTTAATAATAACTTCAATATCTTTTTTTGCTTCAACTTTAGTATCATAAACACTCTCACTGATTAATATTTTATTATCCATTGCATCAAACAAGGATATCAAATATTTATCTAAATTCTTTCCTGTTTTAATAATTGAATAGTTGGATCGATCATTAAGTGTGTGTGAGATATTATCCCTAATAATTGATAATTCCTTAAAACTATTTGGTTTAAAAGATTTTAATTTTATTTCATTGCTATTATCAAATACTATTAGAGAAAATCTGTCATCTTGAAGTGGTCTTAACAGTATATTTTCAATTATGTAAAACCCTTCGGAGGATTCATTAATTATCTTAATTTTAGATATGATTTCATTAATTCTTTTTTTACAATTTATTTTACTTTTATTTTCAAAAATTTTAACGGGAATGGTAAGCTGAGATGACTTATATACGATTATATATTTAGCTGAATAATCTTGAACTATTTTAAATGATTTTTCTTGTATAGCATTTAAAAATAAGTCTTTGAATAGGCTGTAATTTTCTAAATAAAAATTTACTTTATTATTCTTATAACATGGATCTGTTAACGAAAATAAATTAATTTCAGGCCCATTTTTTAATTTTATCTTTGTTTTAGACCAGAAATGATTTTCTGCTAATTCTGAATTATTTTTTTTAAAATTCAACTCTATTGAGTCATTTTCAATATTTAACAAAAGTCTTAATCTTTGCTCAAGACCTGAATAATTTGATGATTTGGTTTTATCTAAATAATAATTAAAGGCTCTGTTTCTATTTCTTCCTAATTCAGAAATTTTATTAGCATATTTAACTTTTGAATTTATTGCATATAACTCACACTCAATTTGAGATAAGTTTGGATTTTCATTTTGAAAAATATTTTTCAAAATATTAGAATTAAAAGACTCTCCAAATCTAGATAAAATATGATCTAAGAATTGATTTCTTCTTTTAATAAAAGTGGTTTGATTTTCGGTTAATTTTTTAACTTTTGAAGTATATTTATTTTTATTTTGACCCATAACTATTTCATCGAGGCCATAAATATCATTTGGAATTTGAGAAAAAAAAGTTTTATCTATTTCATCAACCGAAAAAATATTTCTTATGTTGGTTAATTGCGAAGTGAAATTGCACATTAACTGGTCAAATAATAGTAAAAAAGCTTTAAGTTGTTTCATTTGGGCTATTCTAGTCTTACTTGATTTAGAATCTAATTCCTTTTCTTTTAACCCATATAAGCTTGGAAACTCGTTGATTATTGAATAATATTTTTTTAATTTTTTAATATCAAATCTACCTTTTGAATATTCATTAAAATATTTTATTTCATTAATAATATTCATGCCATCTTTTGAGGATTTAGCATCAAATATTTGTGAGAATATGATTCGATCAATTAAATATTTAGTATTGTTCCTTGTAAAATTTATTTCACTTTCAGAATTTTCAGAAAAGAAAGTATCAACTTCTTCAAGTGATGGATAAGAATTTTCTGAAAAGGGAATTATTTCATCAAAAATTTTAATACCATTTTTAAATATTACAAAATCTTTAATATTTATAACTCCCTCAATATTTCTAATTATTTCAATTATTTCAGAAACATATATTTGATTTGTTTTTTGCTGTAGATTTTGATCTAAGATTATTCCATTTTTTGTTTCAACTCCTTGAAATATATGTTCTAAACCAATCTGTTTCCCTTCAAAAAACTCAAGCCCAACATATTTTACCTTTTCATTCAGTCTTTTTTCCACTTCATAAAAAATATTGGCTAAAATCTCCTCTCCTACATAAAATGAATCAATTTGTATATTAGCCCCTATACTGATTATATCTTTTTTTAGTATAACTAGATCATTTAAATCACTACACAAAACTCTGTTTTTAGCAAGAATCAATTTTGTTTTGTCAATTACTTTTTTAAATGATTGCTTTTTGAGATTATCTTTTAATTGTAATTTGATATTGAATAAGCCAGCAGAAATTAAATCATTTTCATTTTCTACCCAAACATTATTAATTTCTTCAATTGAGTCAATAAGAAGTCTTCTAAAATCATTTGATGTACTAGGGTTTGAGTTAAATATTTTATTTGGAGGAATAAATAAATTAGATTTTTCATAATCATAATCATCGACTCCTATCATTAAGATATCCTCTATTGGGAAATTTGCTTTATAGCCTAAATCAGTGATGGCAAAACAAAGTTGCTCTAATATTGTAATACCTGGATCATGATAATTATAATCTGTCCAATTATCTCCAGAAAACTTTTGGATTAATGATATACCTAATTCTAGCAAATCATCATAACTCTGACTTTTACTATTATATTTTTCAGTATTTAATGTCTCTGGATATTTCATCAATTAATCAATTAATTTTGTGATATTATAATGAATTTCGTAGGGCTCATTAGTTTCAGGATTTATATTCCAGTCTCCTCCAGTTTTTACTTCTAAATTGTAGTTGTGAAGTGAACCTGACCACCTGAATTTTATAACCTTTGTCCAATTAAATAAATGAGAAAGCAATCCATTCCAATTAGAATTTTTATAATTTTTAATTTTGTTCCTTGATCTTGAACCTCCAAAAGTTGATAATGCTATTACATGCGATATAGAATAGTATCCACTGTTAACAGATCCTGACGCATAAGCTAAAACCTCAAAGGCATTAATACCATCTAAATTTTCAAGTATCTTATGCCAATTACCATCAGCAGGAACAGTTCCTTTAGAAAAATTACCAATTATAGATTTTGCTGCTATTGTTCCATTTACTTCCAAATCAAAATTTGGATTATTAGTATTAATACCTACATTATTTTTTTTAATTTTTAATACAGTGTTATCCTCATTATCATTGACGGAGATACCTTCTATATTATTATAATTTGAGTTTACACTATAGTCGGGTTCTTTTTGCGATTTTTTTTTAAAAAAGGAAATGAGTTTAGTAAAAATACCTGAGGGGTTAATCTTTAACCCATGTTCAGTAGATATATCAATGCCATCATCTATTTTATTCATTGATGAATCTATCATATCAATAAAATGTTTTTCGCTAATAACACCCCCCTTTTTAAAATAATTTTTTAAAGTCTCTTTGTTTTTTAAAGCCATATAATTTTAATTTATAATGAATTGTAAATTTTTATAATTTTTCTCATTTTCTTTTTTAATATTCTTTTCCTTTAAAACAAAATTTCTTTCAGAAATTAGGTTCTCATCAATTTTTAGATCTTTATAGTTAATTGGTGAAGGTTTTTCATATTCAACAGAATTTAAAACCTTAACTTGATTAGTATTTCTAGGAATAATGATCGATTTAGGACCTCCAACCTCTATGAAATCATTATCATAATTTTCAGAAGCAGAATCGTAAATAAAGACATTTCCATTTTCATCATTTTTAAAATGGATAACAGAAAATCCAGTTACATACTCAATATATCGCCTATTTTTTATAAAATTAAGTATATCAATATTTTTTATTTTTGTGCGTAGAGCTTCTATTGAAAGAGAGTTTTTCCATGGACATATGAATTCTAAAATATCTTTATTTAATAAATCAATTGCCCTTCCTGCATTAATATCTTTAAATTTTGCACTACATTTTATCCACATATCTTCAAATATTGGATTTATTATTTCAACATCAAATGATGTTGAAATATATTTATTTAAAAATTGCGTAATCTCATTAATTTGAGATGAACTTAACTTGACCTCATCAATATTCTGATAACTTTCTATTTTTTTTAAACATACAAATGATAAACGATTGTTTGAATTATTCACACATTTTACAAAACTCAAATAATTGAAATTATTAATAATAAATCTTTCAAAATCTGACTTAGTAATTGGTCTATTTTTATGTTTTAGAAGATCACTTACTCTTTTGTAATATTCCCATTTGTTTTCACTTAATGAAATTACAGGAGAATCGATGGGTTGAGATAATGAAACAATCCCTTTAATATTATCTTCCAATATTTGAAAAGAACCAGACTTAAGTTGATTTAAACGAACATTTTCATTCTTTGGAATAATTTCACTTGCTGAAACTGAGTTCGTAAAAATTGACTTAATTAAACCCAATTGATCAGCTCTTTCTCTTGATGTAGCCTTTAAATAATAATCATTTTTATTTAATATATTATTAGAATTTTTAAAATCATTTGGCATTAGAAACGAAATAACTCCATTATTCAGAAGGTTATTAGTTTGATCGTTTAAAATATTTTGATTAGGTAATTTTTTCCACCCATCTCTAGTTGTGTAATACCATTCTATTTTTGAGCTAAAATCATATGACTCATTTTCATTTTTATTAATTTCAAACAAAAGGTCTATACTTTTAACCCTTTCTGAGGAATTGAATCCTAATATTAACTCACCTTCATTTTGTAAATCATAAAACATTGACTTTTCAATTTCATTTTCAGAAAAAGTTTGTTTTATTCCATAGGGCGATATATGGTAGAAAGAGTTATTTTCATCAAAATTATTATTAGCTCTTTCCTTTTCATTAAAATAAAAACTTGTTTCGGCAAAATAATCAATTGTAATTTCAGAAATTTTTGGTGAATAAGGTTCGTTGACAAAACTTTTAGAAGGATCTGAATCTTTGTCCTTCAAATTGTTAGATATATTTGCCGTATAAACTTTTGGGTACAGTTTATGACCAAAAGCATATTTTGGGCTAACTAATTCAATTTTAATCAATCCTGTTTCGTAATCATTAGAAAAATTATGAATATAACCCTTATTAATTTCAAAATTTGGACTAATATTTTCGTTGTTTAATTTTTTAATAGTGTGAGATTTATCATCCGTAATTCTACCTTTTTCAGTCTCAAACATTGAAAATTCAAAATTATCATCCTCAACACTCAAATAATTAAAATCAGAAAGAACTGATAATTTCAATCTAAACAACTCATTGGAAAAATTTATTCCATAATTTTCATAATAATTCTCTAAATCATTATCAACTTCATCCAAATTAGAATATGTCCATTTTAATTTAAAATCTGTTATATTTTTGTTAAAAAGCTCCTCACAACCAATAAATAACTTAGAGTTATACTTTGGCGTAGCACCAAAAAAATCAATTTCTCCAGAATTCTGTAATGTTTGACCATCTCTAAATAATTGCAATTCTTTTAAATTCTTTACATTAGATTTAATATTAATTTCTTCTAACTGCGTTTTTTCTAAAAATGCATAAACATTATAAAAAGAATTTTGATTAACAATAAATCTTAGAAGAGGAGTTTTAGCTTCAATATTGTAACCATGAGCATCTTTATCATAATTCAAAAATTCAGGAATAGATTTTTCTAATTTTATTAATATTGAAATCTTATTTGTTGCCCAGTCATCAGGCATAATAATATCATAATCAACTATATTTTGCCAACCATCTTTTGATGTGAAATCAATAATAAAAGAATCGCTAAAAACTTTATAAAAAATTTCATTTTCATTCTGATTTGTATTATTAGCAATATCTATAATCAAATCACTTAGATGCCTGATTGAGTTATTAGAAAACTTAATATCGATAATTAATTCTCTTTCTGAAACACCCATCTTTAAAATTGAAGAGCCAATTATAAAACCTAAATCAGCTATATCCATGTTAACATCATCATCCGAAAGAAAATTTTGATCAAAACCAAGAGCATTGAAAGAGTTTAGGTTTTTATTAAATTTTTCAATTTCTAACTCATTTTTGCAAATTATTTTTGAAAAAACAGATGAAATAAGTCTATATCTTGAATTAAAATCATAAATTCTGCTCTTACTTAAAAAAATTGTCATTAAAAAAGAAAGTTTTGCATTATTTAGATTTATATCATGGTCAACTTTATAATTAATAACTGATCCATCTGAATATTGGCCAGCTTTTATGTATTTATTTTTTTTCACCAAAACCTCAGAAACGTTTTGATCAATTGAAAAAACTGCAAAAGTTTTATTTGGTAATGAATTTTTTGGTTTTTGCATTAAAATTCTTGAATAATAAAAATCTAAGTGCTTTTTACTTATTTTATTTATGTCATCTTGAAGATATTTAAATAATTTAATGAATGAGAATAGCAGGCCTATGTGCGAATTATGATTTTGTTTTGATAATGAAATATTTAATTTTTTTCCACATCTTTTAATTAGGTTATTAACAATCTTTATCAATGCATTATTAACAAGAATTAACTTCTTAAAAACGGAATTAATATCAATATTTTTTTTAAAATTTTCTTGAAATTTATCATTTTCATATTTCCATATTTTTAAGCCATAACTTAAAGAGTTCTTTAAATCATTATTCATGGAAATAATTTTATTTTTCTTAATTATTAAAATAATATCATTAAATTTTAAAAGAAGTTTTGATGCATGTTTATTTATTAAAGTTTCCAGTTCATAATTTAAGTTTCCAGTATCTAAACTAATTTTTTTATCAATTGATCTATTAAACCACTCATTGATCTTGTCAAATAAGTCTTTAGTTAAAAGCAAATAATCATCTAAAATCTGTTTTTTCTTATTCAGGTTTTCAGATTTATCAAACTCTTTAATTTTTTTGATTCTTATTGACTCATAGTGGTCAATATCAAATTTTGATATTTCAGAAATCAAAAAACTTTCATTATTTGAAAACATCCCATAAAAACTATCTACTAATTTGTCATTAGAATTGTAATAGTTTATCTCTTTTGACAATTCACTTATGTAATTAATTAAATCTGAGAATGATCTGTCATCAATTTTTATTAATTCAGGATTTAATATTTCTTTTTGAAATTTCATTTTCTAATGTGAGTTCCTTCGTTTATATAATAAGGAAAAACTATATTATCTCTAATATTGGTAGTTATTACAGTATAGTCCAGTTTTATTTCCAAATAACCGTTATTTAAATCTACTTTATTTAGATTAATATTTTTTACGCGAATTCTAGGCTCAATAATTCCAATAGTATTTGTCATTTCAAAAATTAAAGATTGAATTATGTTGTTACTTATTTTTTCAAATTGTTTATCATGTATTACACATCCGTATTTAGGCCTCATTATACGCTCACCTATCATGGTGTTAAAATAAATATGTAAACTCTGTCTTATGTCTTCCTCGTCTGAAACCATGGATACATTTCCTGTTTTAATATTGAATTGAGGAGGAAAACTCCAGCCTGTTCCCAAAAAAGATTTTTTCTTCATATTATCCAATTATTACATTTGGTGAACCAGCAGAAATTGAGCCTCCATGTGCTGTCTGATCACCCATTCTGGCAGCAGGCTTTCCACATATCAAAACAGTTGAGGATCCTGCTGTAATAGTATCTGGTGGACCAATACATGTGCATGTATCACCAAGAACTGATGCAGGGAATCCCCCAATAAGAACTGTTGGAGCCCCAGGACCAACTATGGGCCCTCCTACATGAGGTATTGGTGGGGTACCCGGCGTTTGCATTGGGCATTGATGGAAATCTGTTATTCTTGCTGCTGCTGGCATGTATTAGTTTATTTGGACTATTGATCCTTTGACTGTTGTTATTGCTGATGAGTTAATTTCTGTTCCTGCTGAGCCTTGAGCAGAAAATTTTACATTGGCTTTATTGTTAATATTCATCCCGCTAACTTCAATATCTGAATTTGAAGATATCTCAATTCCGGCAGTTGCATTCAATGAAATTTTAGAAGATGAATTAATATTAATATCTGAATTACTTTTCATATTTATACCAGATTTGCTCATATAAATTTCATTTTCATTTACGTCATTAATTTTAATTTCTGAGTTTTTCTCATCCAGAATAATCTCATTTCCTTGATCAGTTGAAATTGACAATTTTTGATTCTCCTGATCAAATTCAATTTTCATATTATTATTTAATACAATCGCCTTATAATTATTTAGATTTTTGTGTAATTTATAGGGTTTATTTTCATTCGTGTATAAACTTCCTAATACAACTGGTTGAGTAGGGTTGTCTGAAAGAAATGATACTATTACCTGCGTACCAATTTCGGGTAAAAAGAAAAAACCTGAGTCCTCAGAAACATATGTGTGTGATAACTTTGCCCAAATTCCACTTTCAAGTATATTATCCCAAATATTATTATTTATCGATTTTAACTCAGGAATTACAACCTTTACCCTATATTGATTTTTTGGATCTGCTTCAATATCAGATATTCTTCCAATATGTAATCCGGATATTTTATTGATTGAATTATTTTTTTCTAGCTTATTTCTTTCAGAAAAGATATCATTTAATCCAAATGAAATTTCTGTTGTTAAATCTCCTTCAATTATACTATGATTTACTTTGGTAACATATATATCTCCATCAAATTTATTCCCAAACCCATCAAATGTCACTACAGAATCTATATCTAATGTTGGAACCCCCTTAAAACTAGATTTACCAAATATTCTGTTAAGACGTAATAATTTAAGTTTTGAAAAACCAATTGAATCTATTTCATTGTAGGACAAATCATATGAATAATCTAATATAACTTCATCAGGAGAAAAATAATTCAAATTATTTTTATTTAGATTATCGGCATTAATTATTTTATTTATTGGCTCGTATGCCTCTTTAGAAATTTTTTCACTGTTAAAACTATCAATACTATTAATAACTAATTTTTTTATTTGATTTTCCGATTGTTGTTTAGCTGTAAAGCTATACGTTTGCCCACTATTTGAAATTGTTAATTCAGAGGATTTATTACACGATGGATCCTTAAAGTTAATAGTATTATTAGAGTTAACGAGTATCATACCATTCATAAGAGCTCTCTCTAAAATAAATTCCCAGTCATTATTATTATACTTTGAAAAGAAATCATGTGAAAAGTTTATATCCTCTACATTAGAGGATAAGCCAGAAACATTATTTAGCAAAGTCTTAATTATATCAGATTCTGTAATATCCTGATAAATTTCATTAGTATATGTATTGGTAAGTTTAATAGATTTATCAACACATTCTATTGTCAGCAAACTTTTTTCAGGATTATTTTGATAACCTGTTTTTAGGTTTACCGAGTGAGACTCGATAACACCTTCGAAAACAACAGAGTTTATTTGATCATAACCCATCTTAATTATTATTTCATTACCAGCATCAAAAACAGGGTCTTCAATTTCTGAAAATTCATTTTTAAAAATATCACCTCCATAAATTTCAATTTGTGCTCTACTTATTTTATTTACCTCCTTTTTTGTAAAAATTTTATTAACTCTATAATCATTACTTAAAATGTTATCATTAATTAAAATATCAAATGATGGTTTTTTATTCAAAGAATCTTGTGGTCTACTAATATTACTTGACATATTTTATTTTTTTATTGGAGGTAAAATTATTTGCTTTCCATTAATAAGATCTCTAACTGAAACTAAATTATTTGCCTCTGCAATTTTTAAATAGTAATTTTTATTTTCATAATGATCAACACTCAATTTGACAAGATTATCCTTATCTCTTATCATTGGAATTTTTGTAATATCAGGGCTTTGAAAATCTCTTCCATTAAACTGATTGTCTACTTCAGTAACAGTCATGGTCACTAGCGCTCTTAAAGGATCACCATTTCTGTCAAAAAATGTGTAGTCATATTTTAGAGCAGTAACTTGCCCATAATTGTAATTTTTAAATGTTGAACCCCATGTAAGATGAACGAATGGATTTTTGTGAGTACTACTATTTGGCACTACGCAAATTCTTTGAAGTTTATCTATACATTCTTTTATTGAATTGCCATCAATAGAGTAATCAACAACTCCCGTATTATCTAATGTAAATTTAAAAGTAATTTTAGCTGGTTGAAATGTAGGTGTTGAAGCAGATGTACTACTGCCATCTGCATCTGTACTTTCTTTTAAATTATCAGTGGACTTTGTAACAGAAATTGAAATTGGATTGAGTTGTAGAGAGAAATGTTCAAATGGTGATCCTCCATTTGTATTGGCATATGCATTAATTACTAACTTATTCATAATTTAGAGTCAATTTCAATTTTTTTAAGAATATGTTCAGTACACTCTTCAATGAGGAATTTCTTCTGATCATTGGAAAGTGCAAATTTATATCTCGACAAATAGTCTTCAATCTTTTGATTTATAATTGATATTACTTCTTGGTTGTGGGCATCAAACTCCCCATTCACTTTTGCTTTAATTACCAATTCTCTAATTTCAACCATTTTTATTTATTTATTTATTGTTTTTTTTCTCTTGTATATGAGCTAAAACTAAGAGTTATTGTGTCTATTATGACTTCAGATTTTTGAGAGTTTAATTCACCTAATGTAACCGATGTGGGGTATGCATTGTTGAGGGTTACTGTTTCCACAGTAACTTTTTGTTTGTTTATGTTAAAATCCTTAATCAATATTTGTATCTGAGCAGTTTTAATTTTATTATCATTTAACCATCCTAGTGATTCAAACCATGAATGTAGAAATCTTGGATTTTTATCGTTACCAAAATTCTTTAAAATACCACGTTTAAATGTTGCGTCCTTGTGAGTAAAATAACCTGGCAAGTGATACTCACTTTCATAATCACCTCCTTCTTGCATTTTTGTTACTTTAGTTGATTTAGATATTCCAGTAACGGACTGAAATGCACAGGTGTAAGGATATCCATTTATTGTAAAAATGACATCAAACTTATAACCTAAGACTGGATATTCATTAAATGGCCTGTATGAAACTGACATAATAATTAATTTTTAAATTACGAGACAACAAAATTGCATCAGAAGATATCCTTCCAATTTTATTTTTTTACATGAAAAACGAACTATTTTGTAAAGAAAAAAGTATGTAAAAAAACACTAAATATTTAAGTCGTCCACTACTTATCATAAATATCTATTTTTTTATCGAATAATTCAAAAAAAAAATTAAAAAAAAAACAGTATTGTTACTAATTTTTTTGTGGTATCGTTTATTTTTTTCATAATTTAACTTTATCACCATAACCATAATTAGATTTGTTCTATTTTAAAGTCGAAAAATGATATTAAAGGGTTTAAATAAATACGAATTATTTGATTCAGAATCATTTAAAGGAAGGGATAAGTCCGTAGAATTATCATTAGATATTTTAAAGAAAACAAAAATTATTGTAATTAATGGAATTGAAGGTTCAGGAAAGTCATCATTTATTGAATCTGGAATTTTAAAGAGAATCATGTCTGGTTTTCCTGCAAAATCGGGAAGAGACTGGAGCGTATGTAAGTTTCGACCTGGTATTTCACCTATTAATAATTTATGTAGAGCTTTATCTAACTCTAATACTTTGTATTTAAATTCCAAACCTAAATCATCAGATTTTAATCAATACAAAAAAACTATTAATGAGAAGGGCGCTAATGGTATTATAGAGGTCTACAAAAAATCAGAAATTTTCAATAAAAAAAATTTATTGATAGTCATTGATCAAGTTGAAGATTTATATAATTATTCTAAAGTTTTTGATCATGAGGTTTCAACAGAAGACAATTTACTAATTGATTTAATATATAGTAGTGTTAAAAATGATTATTGTTCAATTTACTTTATAATAGGTGTTCAAAATAATAGTTTATCCAAATTAAATCTTTATGGAAAATTTTCTGAGCTTTTGAGCCTCGGTCAATACAACCTCCCAAATCTTAATATAAAAGAGTTCTATTACTCAATTAGAAATGATTTAAATTTTGAAATTTCAGAGGATCTAATCCCAAAAATTCAACATCAAATTTCTGAGCATCCATTCTATCTAACAAATTTTCAATATTTATTAAATAAGTACAATAATTATAATTTTTCAAATCAAAATTTAGTCACTAGTGAAATTTATAATAATGACGGGAAATTAAATAAAATAATTTGTAAAGATTTAGAAGATTTCTATGAAAAGCAAAACAAAATAACTAAAAAAAATATTGGTTTATTATTAAGGATGATTATTCATTCAGATGCTGATAACAATAAAATATATTATCAAAAATCTGAGTTAGTAAGAAAATACCTTAATATTTCCAAAGAAGATTTAACGAAGTTTATAATAAAATTAAATACTGATTTTGGAAAAATATTTGATATTATCGAAAGAGATATATCTGGTATTAAACCAATAAATAATTATATAATTAACGACCAAGATATTATTACCTTAAAATATCCAAAAAGTTTAAATTGGGGTTTTTTAAAAAAAATTGAAAAAGAGGAAAATGATATTTATACTTTTTTTGAAAGATTTTATTCTACAATAAAGGAAAATAAAGAACTTGAAATTGATGAAATTGATGAGGGAATAAAAATAATTCATAAAGATTATATCAATGAAAACTGGTCAAAAAAATACAAATTTGACTATAATATAATTGAAGAATTCTTAATAAATAAAAAAAATAAATACGACCTAAAGAAAAATATATTAGAAAGAAAAATTAAAAGAGAGGCTCGAAAAAAAAAGATATTAAAGTATATGTGGCCTTTAATTTTTATATTATGTTTTATTGTTATCTCTGGGGGTTTATATGAGAGATCTTCTTATCAAAAAACATTAGATAAAAATTATGAGCTAGAAATAGAAAATTATGGTCTTAAGCAAGACAATGACTCTATACTAAAAAGAGACTCCTTACTAAATAGAAATCTGGAACTCAAAAAAGATTCTATGAAATCTCTTAGTTCTGAACTTAAAAAAAAGGATATTGAAATTAATATTTTTGAGGACTCTATTCGTGCAGAAGAAAAAAGAATTTTCAATCTCAAAGATAGTTTATTTGAAGAAAAAAAATTTTTTAGGGAGCTTCAAAAAGATTTAGCTAGTCGAAAGGATATTATCAATTTAAATATAAATATTAGTAAAAATCTTTCAAATGTTGAGAGATTAACAAAAGAAATAAGATTATTAAGTGTTGAAGACAAAAAAGATCTTATAAAAATGATGTCAGATGGGGTGAAATTATACAGAGATTACACTGAACTTAATGTAGAAATTCAAAATATTTTTGATAAAATAATAGAAGATATAACTGAGAAGGAAAATGCAAGGGAAGGACCTATTTCAAAAAGACAAAAGCTTTTGAACATGCAAACAATAGAGTTTATGAGTAAGCTTGATATAATTTCAGATGAAAGCCAGATAAAAACTCTGAATTTGTTCAGGAAATTAGGTAATAATATGGCAACAAAATATTATGGTGTAAATGATATTACTGAGCTTACTGAACTAAATTTACTGAGGAATGTCAAAAATTCTTCCGCAAGTTTAAATAAAGTCTTAATTACTGATGAAAATAGAATTTTCTCATATGGTGATTCTAACATATTGTATTACTCAGATAACAAAAACAGTGAAATGAAAAGCCTAAGTTTTTCTGAATTCAGATTAGATTCTGAAATTAAATCCATTGTTAGTGTAAATTCTGATGTATTATTTGCTGGATTGAATAATGGAGAAATATGGTATTTAAGTTTAAGTGAAAGTGTAAAGACAAAAATATACTCGGGTTCAAGAAAAAAAAATAAAAAACCGATAACTAACTTAATTTATGGAAATCAAAAGCTTTACTCAGTAGATAATAACCTTCTATTAGAATATGATTTAAATTCCAGAAAATTAAAAGAAATAAAAATAAAGATAAAAGAGAATGATTATTTTATTGATTTAGCTTATGACAATAAAAATTTTCTCTATTTAAACACAAATAAGGGTGATATTTATGAATTTGATACAAGAAAAATTGCTAATAATACAACTAATGTTGTAAATGATGTATTTAAAGTTCTAGATAAACTACTGTTCAATAATGCTGAATTAATTAATGAAAAAGTTAATCTATCACCTTCACACACACTAATTTTTGAAAGCTCAACATCAAAAGATTTATCATTTAACGATAAAGTAAATCATATTGAATTTGCTGAATATTTTTATGATTTAAAGAAGGCCGTAAGAAATGGTTTACTGGAAAAAAAATATTTGGAAACAGTAAATAATAAAGGTAAAATTAAAGACAAACTTATTTTTTCAACTATCAATGGATGGATTTATGTTTGTGAAAAAGAAAATGGAAGTTTTTATATTAAAAACAGGGTAATAGTTGATAATTCAGTGATCACTAATCTAAAGTTTGATAAGCAATCAGGATATTTATTTTCATCAGCATTGGATGGTACATTCACTGCTTTTGATACAAGAATGGAGCTATTTTCAGAAGCTGATCATTGGACTAAAAGCCCAATAGAACTAGATTTAGCACCAAAAAATGCGATAACTGATGCTCATATATTCAAATCAAATAAAAGTATTTTATCTAATGAGGGGCTAGAAACTGGAACATCCAAATTGACAATTGCAGACACAGAAGATTCAGGAATATCTCCTATCAAACGTTGGTATAAGGATTTAAGCACTTTGGGTAAAAGTTCTTCTACCTATCTAATTTCCTCTAGTAAAAATGGAAAATTATTACACCTATCCCTTTCTGTGGATAAAATTTTTAAAAATATTGAAAATAGATTAATTGATAATAAAAATTAATATCATTGAATTACATTATTTTATTAAAGCCAAACGTTAGTTTTTACTCTTTACTTACACTAAATGTTATTATTCAAAATATTGAAAAGATGAGTAATGACCATTTTAAAATTATCCTATTGCATTCTAATAAACATATTGAAAACTCAATTTATTTTAATAAAAAAAAATTTGATAAGAATATAAAATATTATGAAATCAAGAGGGTATATAATTTATTGATAGAGATGAATACAAGCATTTCTGAAAAAACTATAATTGATATATCTGAATCTTTTTATGGAAAAATCATTAATTTTTTAATTAAGAAAAAAAACAAAAAACAATATTTCCAAGGTAAAGTAAATTTCTTTGAAAACGATGAACTTCTTGAAAAACTAAAAGATAAACTAAACTATAAGAATAGACCCATCAAAAAACCTATAGAATATGTAGACAAAGTAGAAATAAAAAAAACTCTTGAATATATTAATTGGAACATGAAAACTTCTGGTCATAAAGAGTTAAAAAAAATAAGATACATATATATAATTTTAGAAAATGAAAATTTTAATAGTTATGTTGAGGAACTAGAAATTATTGGAAAATTTTGTGATAAGAAAAGTAATTTAAAGACAATTTTTACATTAACTAATATTAATCCTGACGAAAACGAAAATATTAGAGAGCTAATGCCTGAAAAAATTAAAAAAACAATGATAGGAGATGAATTTATTAATTGTGAAAAAAATTTTATACTCAACTTAATACAAAACTCTAGATTTGTAATTACAGACAACAAATCCTGTAATTTTTACTGCGATAAAATTGATAAGGATTGTTTATTTTTTGAACTAATTACTAAAAATAGTAAAGAATTTAAAGAAATGGAATATTTAAATAGTTTTGAAAACAAAACTTCCTTTCTTATTAAAAACTGCGTTTAAATTACAATTTTTAGACCCTCATGGGCAAATACTATCGTTTCTATTGCTGCCTCTGATGCTGTAGAATTCATGTCAGTTGGTGTAACTTGAATAGGAAAGGCATTTATTAATTCCCATGTCATTTCTGCTTCACCATTTTGATTTAAAAGTCTTATGGTAACGCTTAATCTATTGTATGTGTTTAGTTTAACTGCAGCAATCCAGTCAAAAAAGTCACTATCAGCTGAAAAAACTCCTTTTTTTAATGTAACATCTCCATATTTTAGAATACTCGGCATGTTAATAGTTCCGTTTGGACTATTTCCATGACGGTACTCAATTGATTCAGTTGCTATATCTAAACCACTTACTTCAGTGAATGACAAGTCTGTAAAATCACCAATATCAACAGAAAAATAGAATTTGGGTAAAGGCCAATAATTATCTTGTTCTGCGCCCGTACCAGCTGTAGGAGATGCCATTAAATATTTTTTTTAAAAAACTAATATAAAAAAAAGAACACAACAAGTTTGTTGTGTTCTTAAATTTATTATTCAAAGTTAAAAAAAACCTATACAACCACCTCTAATCCCTCATGAGCAAAAACGATTGTTTCAATTGCTGCTTCTGAAGCCGTAGAATTCATGTCAGTAGGTGTAACCTGAAGTGGGAAAGCATTATTTAACTGCCAAGTAACCTCTGGTTCTCCATCTTCATTTAATAGTCTAATAACAACTGTTAATCTCTCATAAGTATTTAGATTTATTTCGCTTATCCAATTGTAGAATTCATTGTCATCAGTAAATACTCCTTTTTTGAGAGTTACATCAGCATATTTCAGCATACCAGGCATTTTAATTGCTGAAAATGCTGGACTATTTCCATGTCTATATTCAACCGCTTCGGTAGTTATGTCTAGACCACTTACTTCTTGAAAAGGTAAATCAGTAAAGTCTCCTATATCTACAGAAAAATAAAATTTAGGTAAGGGCCAATATTGATCTTGTGATCCTCCGTCTCCTGCTGTTGGTGTTGCCATAATTTATTATTTTATAAGTTTATATATTATTTTTAAGATTCTGCGCCGCCTCCGCCGCCCTGTTGTTTTTGTTCAAATGTCAGAACAATAAATTCTGCCGGTCTAACAACAGCAACTTTTACAGTCATTTTTAAAATACCATCAAGTATATCATTTGCATTCATGGTAGATCCGAGGCCGATTTCAATCTGAAATGCTTCGTTTGCACTTGAACCAACCAAGAGTCCTCCTACCCATTGATTATTTAAAAAATTACTAACAGTTGCTCTTAGAGTAGACCAAGTTGTTGAGTTGTTAGGTGAAAAAACAAATGCCTCAGCTGAAGATTTAATACTTTGCTCCAAAAAAGTCATAGTTCTTCTAACACTAACATATCTCCAATCTTGAGAATTACCATCCAATGTTCGAGCTCCCCAAACTAAAGTTCCTTTCCCTGTAAAACTTCTAATTGCATTTACAGCTTTACCGTTAAGAGGCACATTCATGTCTTCTTGGTCATCTGAATTGATATTAACACATGGCGAAACAACAGAACCAAGGCTAATATTTGCAGGAGCTTTACCTACATTAAAAGCTCCGTCAACCATTGAATATGCACCAGCCATAGCAGAACTTGGCGGCATAACATTGAGTTCATTTAATATTTGATCCATTATTAAATTATATTTAGAACTTACTGATGAAAGAATTGCATGAGTTGACTCAACATCAGAATTATCAGAATCTGAAATTTTTACGATTTCAGATTTTATAGCCTCTCCTTTTGCTTCAGAAATCTTAGACGAACTAACCGCATCTTCAGCTTCTGTAGTTAATATTTCAACAAGAGCTTCAGGATTACTTATTCTCATGTAATTAACTTCCGATGATGATACAACATTTGTATTTACATGAGGGTAATAGGCAGCACCCCATGAAAGGGAATTAGATCCAACACCCTCTCGAAACTTATTAATTACATCATTATCGTCATGAGTCCTAGGTAGATCACCATTGTGCACATCTAATATTGCAAATCGATTTTTCATTCTACTTCCACAGTGCGATAACATTTCAGCTTGAAGCGAATAGCAATCTGAATCAGAAAGTAAAGTTGAATCAGGAACAACTAAAATAGTTGGTTCAAGGTGCTTTTCTAATGAAATAACACCACCATTATTCTTACTATCAGAAAGATCTTTTGCAGATACACCACCACTATAGTCTCCAACTGAGACTATGTAGCAAGTAGAACCTCCATTATTAAAAAATAGTATCATTGAATCATACATCATAAATCTGGTTGATTTAACCATCCTTAAATTAAATGATCCTTCGTCAGATGAAATTTCAAACTTAGTTATAGAGGGACCACCAAAAAGTTCATTGTACTCAGAAAAGGAAGATACCCTTGTTGGTACATTTAATAGTGATTGAGTTCCTCTAGATGCTTTTTCTGTGTACCCGACAAAAGCAGGTACAGCAGTTGGCACAGAAACGACTGTGTTTCCAAAAGCACTTTTTTCTTCAATGTATACACCAGGTGTTGCTAGTTTTGTTGCCATAATTATCAAATAATATTAAATTAGTCCACTCACAAGATATTTTATTTTCTAGACATTTAATAAAAATGTTATTAACTATAATAAATAAACTATAAATAGAATTTTCAATCAGTAGGAGTAATAAATAAAAATAAAACTAGGTTAGTTATCAACATTAATTGTTAGTCAATATTTACAAAAATATCAGCATAAAACATATTATTGATTGAATCATGTGAAATATTTTTAACGTCAGGATGTGCTATTGGCAACAAAAAAGATTTAAAAAAAGAATCATCTTTCTTTAAAAAAAATCTAAAATCATATAACTCCTTACATTGAACTTTTTGATTAAAAACAAGTGAGTAAACATTTTTACCTGAACTTAAAGTTCTGCTCTTAAATTCATCAAGTCTAAAAGTTTCATCATCATCTGATATATAATAGCTGTTAATATTATTTGTATTTAGAATAAGATTATATCTCAAAGAAATTTTTCTTGAACAAAAGTTTATTTTATATTCCACTGAGCCATGAGTTTCAAGTTTTGTCTTTCCAAAAAAACCAAATTTTTCATCAATATTTAAGAAAATTTTAGAAGATAGTTTTTCATCACTAGATCTAATACAACTAAAATCTACAGTATTATTTTTATGGAGTAAATCAGAATAGTTATTCTCAAATACTAATAAATTATAGTTTTGAAATTCTATATCTGTATAGTTTAAAAAGTATTTATCCAAAAATAATAATTTAAATACTAGCACAATACTGCCATTAAAAACGGACCCTTTAACTCGTTTATCGTTTTCAGAAAGAATAACAAATCCAGCATTTTTTTTTCTAAAAATTAAACCATAGTTCTTCATTTTTGTGAGAGAATCTGTAGTTGGTTTAATGTCAATATATTTAATGAAACCATCGTTAAAAAAATCATGTAAGATATCAACTGAAATTACTTTTTTATAATTTGATACAAATTCAATTTTAGATTTATTAGACATTTCAAAAAAATTAATCGTCGCCCATTATCGGGGGAATATCTACATTAATTTGTTCACTATCGAACTTAACTTGCTTTATTTTATACGCGCAAGATGGTAAATATTTTGTTCCAATAGCTCCCCACAGCCTCATCGTATCAGGCATGTTTAGGTTATAAATTTCAACATGTAATTTTGAGTTTGATATTGGCAACCCAGGTGTATCAGAAAAATGAAACATTGGATTTTTTTGAAAAAACTCAATAACAAGAGAAATATATCTTAAAGATTCAACATATGAATTATTTGAAAAATAAGCGGCGAACATGATATTGACATTTAATATAATAACGGGATTATTAACTATCCTGGAAAGTGATTTATTTTTTGAAGTTTTGTCTTCTTCAACACTTAATAAAAAAACAGATATCTTATTTTGAACACCATCACTAATATTTCCTTTTAAATCTACAAGATTTCTGACAACAACGACATCATCATCAATCAATAACCTGTTCTTTATATATATGTTAACTCTAGATGATATTGCAGTAATTATATTGTGTATCATTATTTAAATTTTATCTTGTTAACATCCTAATTAATCCAACAATAAGTCTTACAATATAAATACATATAAATGAAACTAGGCAACCAATAAGATATAGCTGAACAGAGAAGACTTTTTCTATAGGTTTTAAACCTCTTTCAGTTGATGATAAGTCTAAAAATTCCAAAAAAATAAAAGAAAAAAACAATGCCAAAATAATTGACAACAAGAACCAAAATATTTCCCTGAATAATATCTTAAGCATAACTATGGTTTTTCATCTTTTTTAATAGTAATCTTTGAACCGATATAGTAAAATAATGCACCCAAAAACATTGCTATATATAAATTGAATTCCTTTTCTATGTGAATTCCAAAACCTCTATAAAAAATCGTTTCCTTAATAAAAACTAACAATGGTATTAAAAATAAATAACAAATACTTAAAAACAAGAATGAATTCAAACGACTTGATGAGATTTTTTCTCTAACTCTCCAGTCCCTTAACAAAATTAACCAGGATACTATGACGGAAAAAAATAGAAAAATTAAAACTACAACATAAATATTTTTATCTTTTATCAAGGATTTTGCAAATCTAATGGGGAAACCATTGACTTCAGCAATCGGGTCTATATATGTTATATCTCCGTTAGTAAAGTTTTTGTTTATCAGATTCCATAATTCATAACTATTATTGTCATAGCCAAGAGCCCAAATACCAACTCCTTTTAATCCTTGACTCATAGCAAAACTATATTTTTTTTCTAGTGTAAACTTGTCATCGTAAAATATCTCCTTTAATGAATTATCATCAAATAGCATAGATAATTGCTTAGACATTGTAATTGGGTCTAATTCAATCTCGTATTTTAGATCTGAATTATTTAAAAAAAGACTATTAATTTCAGAATATGTTAATTTTCTTTCAATTGAAGCTTTTAATTCTCCGTTTGAATTTCCCTGTGAATCAACGTCAGCTTCAACATTGTACATAAGGCCATAATAAGGTAATGCAAGTACGCTTCTGTCCTTAGATGCACCAATTGAATTGTAAATATCCATCACATAACTTAGACTATTTACCTTATTTTCAGATTGCAAAGGAGATGTTGGTCCAGGTGATTCATTGGAATGAAGATCATAGCCCATAATAACAAACAAATTAATGATATTTATATCTTTCATCGGACCATAGGATATCGTTAAATCTGAAAGTTCTTTTAAAGAATAATTTTCCATTGCTTTAGAAGCAGGGACAGTCATTGAAATGAAAGGTCCACTACCTACATTGGGAGACTTGGAGTTATCATGTCTATTTACTGCGTAAAACTCTTTGTATAAGCTTAATTTGAATGCTGTTACAAATTTCACATATGAGGATCTTTTACTTGGTGGTAGGTTCTCAAAATTTATATCAACTCCGTCAGCATTATTTTTAATTAGTAACTGTCCAATATTTGAAAATAAATTATCCCAAGCACTTATTTCTTTGCCATCTTCATTTATAATTTTAGGATTTTCTAAAAAATTTATTATGTCTTCTTCGCCATGTAAAGCAACAGTTAATAAAACTCTTGTATTATTTTCTGTAGCAGTTTTAACAAAATCACTTGTGCTAAATATATTTAAATCATTAGGGTTTTTTGGATTTCCATTTAAAGGATTTATGTTATATGAAAAATAGGAAATAGTTGATAACAAATTAAATGGATAATCTTGCCATTTTGTATTCATCCAGTGAGGATGCCAACCAAATACTTCTACGTTCTCTATAATTTGACTTGAAATTGAATCCTCAACTGAAAAAACCTTTGACGGACCAGTGATATCAGAGTTGTCAGTAACTTTTCCTGGATCCAAACCATTTATCATTTCAAATAAGTAACCATAATCATTTATAATATTCTTTTGATTGATACTGTTAAATTGGTTAGAATTATCAACTTGGCCAGGATTAGGATTATTTTGATTTTTATTATTGTTTAAACCTAGCCTTTTTGAGTAATTATCTTTTTGTCTTTCAAACCTATTTACTTGTCCAAAAGTTTTTTTTATTACTCTATCTACTTGTTTAATCTGATCACAAGATGAGTAAAAAAACAGAATAAAAATAATTAAATACCTTGTATGTTTTTTAACGAAGTTCAATTTCCAATAAGAGTTAATTTTATATATTTTTTAATTTCACCCACTTCCTTTTCAACCTCAATTTTAACAGGCGATAAAGAAATAGATGTAATAGCCAATTGAACATCAAAATCATTTAGCGTTGATCTATTTAATAAACTAATTTGTGCTTTTTTTTCAAGGTCTAAAGAAAAATTATTATCAACAAAATAAACCGAGAAATTATCCTTAAAATTGAGAGTTCTTCTATCAATTGTATAATTTTCAAAATTTATTTCAATATCATTATTATCAGAATATAATTGTTGTGATATTTTGGAATCTAACCTAGAATTATTTAACTCATTTAATGCAAGTAATGAAAGAGGATTGGTTTTGGAATCATCAAATCTGAGAGTATCTTTTGAATTTAATCCTATCCAATATGCCCAACTAATTAAACTATCATTATTTTTTTTAATGATAACAGGGATAGAAAGTTTACTAGGGGAATTAATATTCAAGCTTGACGATAATTTAAATTTATTATTAGCTTCAACATTATAAATTGTGTCAAAATTAGTTTCAACAATTTTTTTAGTAACCCAAGTTGTATCATTATAAATTTCTGATTTAACACTAACATTTGATAGTTTTTTTAATTTAACTCTTAATTTAGATTTAAATAATCCTAGGTTTTTTAGTGGGTTGTCATTACTAATTTGAACAGTAAGTGTATTATCTGATGTTACAACAAAGCTTGAATTAATTTTGTCTTTTCTTCTTAAATTCTCTTTAATAAATCTGGGAAATGAGCCTTCAGAAATTTGGAATGAAATTAATTTATTGCCACTGTCGTTATTTAGATTATAAAATATGACATCATTTTCTTTTACATTATAAGTGTATACAAGAGGGATTCCCCCCGTTGGAGATTTTATATTTAAGTCTGCTAACAATATGGTATCATTAAAGTTTTTAAAATTAATTTTATCAATAAAAGGTTTTAAATTATAGTCAACTAAACAAGTTTTATTAATCAGCAATTCATTTTTTATATTTTCTAAAAATTCTGATTCGTTGAAAATATCATCTTCATTTTTAAATATATTTTGAGAAATGATAGATGGAAAATTTGCTCTAGAGTCAATAATTTCTATCTTTTTAATTGCTGATTTGCAAGAATATAAAATCGTAATGATAAATACTAAAATCAAACTGTTAACCCTCGTCATCATTGTTATTTTTTAATTTTTCATATCTTTCAAATGCTTCTTGTCTACTAATATTTTTAACCTCCAAATTTTTAAGTCTTAAATCCATTTCAGCATTAATTTTTTTCATCTTTATGTTCTTTGATCTTAAAATATTTAATGAATCTGTAGTGTTTAGCAAATCAGCTTCATACTCAATTTCACTCTTTTGAACTAAAGCATCATAAGGCCCTTGTTTTGACAACAATTTAGTTAGCATTGGAGCTGTCTCAATCATAATAAATATAAGTAAAATAAAATTTGATGCCAATAAGTTTACCGAACTCAGAGATTTAACTTTGTCAAAAAATCCATATGTCGAGTTTTGAATAAACTCTCTTTCAAAAAAATATTTATCATACAGATTTTTTTCTTTTATATTTTCTAATTTAATTATTGAATCCTTTTTTAAAAAAGCAATGCTTAAAAGATTACTTTCAGACTCCCATCTTTCTTTTCTCGACTGGTATTCTAAACCCCTACCTCTGATCATTGTACCACAAGTTCCTGCGGCTTCACATAAATACTGTTCTTTATATTTATCTACTAATTGTTTCTTTTTATCAAAATTTAATTCTAATTCATTTTTAACTTTATTAATCTCCTTTAAATCTAGTTTGAATTTTTCAGCTAATAAGTTAGCTCTATCTATTTTATCTTGATTTAAAAAATTATTAATTTCTTTTTCAAAGAGTTTTATTTCAATAGGCTTAGAAATAACGATTGCAACCATCAAAGCAATTATAAATCTAGGCAATGCTATTATAAAATTTTTAAAAAAATTATCTGTTTTTCTAAGACTAATAACAATGTACCTATCAAGATTAAAAATTATCACACACCAAAATATAGACCCTAATATTATATAAATAAGATTTTCAAAGATCAGATTTAAGGCGAAATAAGATGATATTAATGCTAATACGGATGTAAGAAAAATTGTAAATCCAATAGAAGAATATTTAATTATTTCATAATTAGGGCATTTTGTTATTATATCTCTACTGGTTCCTGAGCAAAAAAGAAAAAATCTTGTAAAAAAACCCAAACTTGACATTATGAATAAACTCTTGTAATTGTATTATCTTATTTTAAATAAATCAATAAAAAAACGTTTTAATTTATTTCTCTTAAGATTAGATTTAAATAAATATATTGGTTTCTCTTGAAAATTACTATCCTTTACAATATTAATATCAATTCTTCTTCTAAACTTTGTGCCATTTAAAAAGTAACTAAATTTAAAACTAGTATTTTTTGTAATTAAAAATTTATACTCAAATTCTTTTTTAAGTTTACCAAATTTTTGTTCACTCAATCTAATTTTTGGATCGGATTTACAAAATACAACTACTTCCTGTCCTTCAAAGCAATAAAATTTTTCTATATGAGACTCAATTTTAGGAGTTAAATAAATATATTCTTTTAAATGAGGATCTAATACCTTGATATCGATTGTCAAATCATTATGCTGAATAACTTTAATAAACAGTAGTTTTTTAACTTTTTCATTTTTATTTGAAGCTGTAATTTGAAATAATGTATCTTTTTGTAATTGTAATTTTACCGAATTTTTATTTTCAAAATCAATATCTAAAGGGCTAATATTAAAGAAATCTGCTTTGTCAATATTCCAGCTTAATTTAATTTGTTCGTTTCTATTAATGATTGTTTTATCAGCATAAAAATCAATCTTTATTTCTCCTTCGTTAAAGATTATTTTTTCAGATTTCTTTAAAATTTTATTAAAAATTTCATTAAAATAATGAACTTGTTTTTCCTGATCATCACTAGAGTTATAAAATATTTTATTAACAAGATTCAATTTATCGATTAAAATAAAATGACTACTTAAATTATATAGTTTTGAGTCTGGGTTCCAATAAACTTCAGCTCCACAATCAACTAATCGATTAATTATATTATAATCTCTTAATGATTTTTTTGATGTATTTGATGAAATTATAATTTTTGAATAAATATCACTTTTTAGTATATGAAAAAGTGAATGAGAAATTACTAGTAAGTCCTCTTTGCTAATTAAAAGTTCAAAGCCGTAATTAATATTTTTGAGAACTTCTTTTAGCTCCGAATTAAAATTTGATGCAGTGTATACCCTATGCATATTATCTAATATAATTAGATTTAAAAAATTAGAAAACTTATTCTAACACTAATTCTAGTATTTGATTGATAATTTTTTTAGAAAGTGAATTTGCTTCTTGCTGTGATTTTGCCTCTGAATAAACTCTTATTATTTGTTCGGTGTTACTTTTCCTTAATTGAACCCAAGATCTTTTAAAATCAATTTTCACCCCATCTTCTTTATTAATTTTTTCATTTGAGTATTTTTCTGAAATCTTGTTAATTATACTTTCGACATTAACTAAATTATCAAGCTTAATTTTGTCTTTGCTCATATAATAACTTGGATATTTTGATTTAAGTTGTGAACATGATAAATTTAATTTCGCTAAGTGGCTAAGAAATAAAGCAATTCCAATCAAAGCGTCTCTTCCATAGTGTAAGTCTGGAAGAATAACCCCTCCATTTCCTTCACCTCCAATTACGGCATTTTTCTCTTTCATTAATTCAACTACATTCACTTCACCTACAGCACTAAAAAAATGCTTACAACCATGGGAATTAGTTACTTCCTTTAAAGCTCTTGATGAACTTAGATTACTAACAGTTGATCCTTTATGTAAACCCAAGTAATAATCTGCACAAGCAACTAGTGTATACTCTTCCCCAAAAACTCCACCATCTTCGCATACGATAGCTAATCTATCTACATCAGGGTCAGTAATTATTCCTAAATCAGCACTATTTTCTACAACAGATTTAGATAGTTCTTTAATATTTTCAGGAAGAGGTTCTGGATTATGCGGAAATTCACCTGTTGGATCGCAGTACATCTTAATACATTCTACATTTAGTTTTTCTAATAGCATTGGAATTGCAATACCACCAGTTGAATTAACAGCATCTACAACTATTTTAAATTGCTTTTTCTTTATTAAATCTACATCTACACAGTTTAGTTCTAATATTTTATCAATATGTATACTAATGTAATCATCCTTAAAAAAAACATTTCCATTTTTTTTTTGAACTTTGATAAATTCTTGAGATTCAGAAACTTTTAATAATTCTTCACCCTCATCTGCATTTATAAACTCTCCCCTTTCATTTAACAATTTTAAAGCATTCCAATTTATAGGATTATGACTGGCGGTTATAATTATTCCAGCATCAGCCTTTTCTTCTGTAACTGCAATTTCAACAGTAGGTGTAGTTGATAGACCTAAGCAAATCACATCTAAACCAGAATTGATCAGAGTGTCGATAATAATTTTTTCAACCATTGGCCCTGAAATTCTTGCATCTCTACCCACAACAATTTTTCTGCTTTTTATCTTATTATTTTTTACTAAAATTGTGACAAATGCTGAAGTAAACTTTACTATGTCTTTACTAGTTAAATTTTCACCTTCAATCTCTCCGATTGTCCCACGAATACCTGAAATAGACTTAATTAATGGCATTAAAGTTGTTTTGGCAAATATAATTGATTTTATATTCTGTTATGACATTTGAATTTGTAAATTAATCCTTTAATATGAAATCTTATTTTTACTTATTTTTTTGCTTTATATTATTGAACTCATGCTCAAATAGTGTGAAAGAATGTGTTGCTAGAGACGCTATGGTAGTCAGTGCAAGAAAAGAAGCAAGTGAAATTGGATTAATGATGATGAAAAAAGGTGGAAATGCATTTGATGCAATGATTGCAACTGAACTTGCTCTCGCAGTAGTTTACCCATCTGCTGGAAATTTGGGTGGTGGTGGCTTTATGGTTTACAGACTTGATGATGGTTCTGTTGGATCATTAGATTACAGAGAAAAAGCACCAATAAAAGCCACGAAAAAAATGTTTTTAAATGAAGAAAATGAAATCATTCCGAAATCCAGCACACATGGTGCTCTTTCAATTGGAATTCCAGGGACTATAGCTGGTATTTTTAAAGTACATGAAAAATTTGGATCATTACCCATTGAAGAAATTTTTAGACCTGTAATTTCATTAGCCAGGCATGGTTATGAAATTAATGATCAACAAAGTAAAAGATTTAAAAAATACTTACCTGAAATAAGAAGAATTAACTCAGAAAATTCAATATATTCTAAGGAATATAAAGCAGGCGATACAATTAAAAATATACAGCTCGCAAATTTACTTAGTAGAATTGTGCAAAATGGACCTGATGAGTTTTACAAAGGTGAATCATCCGAGAGGCTTACTAAGTTTTTAAAAAGTAAAGGTTCAATAATTTCTACAAACGACCTTGAGAAATATAATGCAATTTGGAGAACTCCAATAACCTTTCAATATGATGATCTTAAAATTATTTCAATGCCTCCACCCTCCAGTGGAGGAATATGCATAAACCAAATTATGAAAATGATAGAGCCGTATGATTTAAATAAATTAGGCCATAATTCATCTGATTATATAAAACTTTTAGTTGAATCTTTTAAAAGAAGTTATGCAGATCGTGCAATATTTCTTGGTGATCCTGATTTTAATGACATTCCTTACAGGAAAATTACAAACCATAATTACCTTAGTAAAAAAATGAAGCAATTTTCTTTTCAAAAGCCTACACCTGTTGAGGAAATTTATTTGACTAACGCAGAAATAAAGGAAAGTACAGAAACCACTCATTATTCTATTATTGATCCTTTTGGCAACTCTGTCTCCGCAACTACAACACTAAATAGTTCTTTTGGATCTAAATTATTTTGCGATGAATTAGGGTTTTTTTTAAATAATCAAATGGATGATTTTTCAATCAAACCTGGAAATCCTAATATTTACGGTCTGATTGGCGGGAAGATCAATAGTATACAAGCTGAAAAAAGAATGTTAAGCTCAATGAGTCCAACAATCATAGAAAAAAATAATAATTTTTACATGGCTCTGGGTACACCTGGGGGATCAACAATTATCACATCTGTAATTCAAACTATTTTGAATGTACATGAATTTAGTATGGGTATGCAGGAATCAGTAAATTCACCAAGATTTCATCATCAATTATTCCCTGATGTGATAAAAATTGAAAAGAATAAATTTAATGATATGCTATTAACTAATCTTGAAAATGATGGTTACGATTTGGAAATTGTCGCTCCCTACGGTCGAGTGGATGGAATTCTTGCATTAGAATGTGGGTGCTTTGAAGGTGGCTCAGACAACAGAGGCAATGATTATGCAATTGGATTTTGAGTAAAATGAAAAATAAAGATATTATTTCAATTTATTCAGCTAATTCAAACAACTTGAAAGATGTTTCTGTTACCATTCCAAGAAATAATTTAGTTGTTATTACAGGACTTTCAGGAAGTGGAAAATCATCCTTAGCATTTGATACTATCTATGCTGAAGGTCAGCGTAGATATGTTGAAACTTTTTCAGCTTATGCACGACAATTCCTATCCAAGCTAGACAGACCCGATGTTGATAAAATTACTGGTTTATCACCCGTAATCTCAATTGAACAAAAAACAGTCAATAAATCACCCAGATCTACAGTAGGAACAACAACTGAGATATATGATTTCCTGCGTTTATTGTTTTCAAGATGCTCTGATGCTTACAGTTATATAACTGATAAGAAAATGGTTAGCTACAATTTAGAGTCATTAGTTGATTTCATAAAAGGAACTTTTGATCAAAAGAAAATAATATTGTTGGCCCCTGTGGTAAAATCGAGAAAAGGTAATTATCAAGAACTTTTTCAGCAAACTATTAAAAAAGGATATACCCAATGTAGAATTGATGGAAAAATCATGGATATTAATAATGATACATCTTTAGAAAGATATAAAAATCATGATATTGAAGTTGTTATTGACAAACTAGATTTAACAAATAATGGAAATCAGTCAAAAAGACTTAAATCAAGCGTAGAGACATGTTTGTTCCATGGAAGTAAATCAATTTTAATCATTAATATTGAAAATGATGAGGTAAAATATTTCAGTTTAAATTTGATGTGTGAAGATTCAGGTATTTCCTATGAAGTTCCAGAACCTAATAACTTTTCTTTTAACTCCCCCAGGGGTTCATGTAAAACTTGTAAGGGAATTGGATTTAATAAATCAGTTGATATTAATAAAATAATTCCGGACAAAAATAAATCAATCAACAATGGCGGTATTTCAATAGTATCAAATAAAAAATCATGGGTTTATAAACAGATAAATTTGATTTCTAAAAAACTTAAGTTTTCAATGGATGATCCAATTAAAAATATCCCAAAAAAATCTCTAAATGCAATTTTATATGGGATGAAAGATAAAATTGTTATACCAAATAATTTTGTTGGAGTAAATATTGATTACTCAATAAGCTTTGACGGAATTTGTAATTATATTCAAGATCAATACTATTCTAATGATTCCATTAGACTTAAGAGATGGGCAAATAATTTTTTGAAAGATGATATATGTCATGATTGTTCTGGTTCCAGACTTAAAAAAGAGTCACTATACTTCAGAATAGGAAATAAAAATATTAATGATGTGGTTGAAATGGAAATTAAAGACCTATATGTATGGGTTAATAATATTGAAAAAAGTTTAGTGCCAAGAAAAAAAATTATTGCAAAAGAAATTATAAAGGAAATTAGTGATCGATGCTCCTTTCTAAACAATGTAGGTCTAGGTTACTTAAAACTAAATCGTACGTCTAAATCATTATCTGGTGGTGAAAGTCAAAGAATTCGATTAGCATCACAAATTGGGTCGCAGCTCACTGAAGTTTTATACATTTTAGATGAACCTAGTATTGGACTTCATCAAAGTGATAATCAAAAACTTATTAACTCTTTGAAAAATCTGAAGGAAATAGGGAATTCTATTATTGTTGTGGAACATGATAAGGAGATAATAATGCAGTCTGATCATATTATTGATATTGGACCTGGAGCTGGAAAAAATGGTGGTAAAATCATATTTTCTGGAAATTTAAAAAATCTTAAAAAATCTAAATCGTTAACAGCGAAATATCTAAATCAGGAACTAGAGATAAAAAAACCTAAAAATTACAGAAAAGGAAATGGTAATTTCTTATCAATTTATGGGTGTAGTGGAAATAATTTAAAAAATATTTCTGCAAAATTTCCGCTAAATTGTCTTACAGTTATAACTGGTGTTTCAGGAAGTGGTAAGTCAACATTAATTAATGAAACTATTTCTCCCTTAGTTCATAATTTAGTTTACAAAGCAGAAAGAAAATTTTTACCCTTTAAAAAAATATCTGGCTGGGAAACTATCGATAAAGTGATAACAATAAATCAATCTCCAATTGGCAGAACTCCAAGAAGTAACCCTGCCACTTATACTGGGGTTTTTGATGAAATAAGATCTCTATATTCAAAATTGAATGAATCAATTATTAGAGGATACAAGCCTGGAAGATTCAGCTTCAATGTTCCTGGCGGAAGATGTGAAGAATGTAAAGGCGCAGGATTGAAAATACTAGAAATGAATTTTTTACCAAATGTTTCTATTGAATGTGAAACTTGCATGAAAAAAAGATTTAATCGTGAAACATTGGAAATTAAATATAAAGGAAAATCAATAAATGATGTTTTAGAAATGGAAATTACAGAAGCTGTTGAGTTTTTTAATAATATTCCTAAAATTCACAGAAAATTAAAAACAATTCAAAATGTTGGACTTGGATATTTAACTTTAGGTCAACAAAGCACAAATCTTTCAGGAGGCGAAGCACAAAGAATAAAGCTTGCAACAGAGCTTAGCAAGAGAGACACAGGAAATACATTATATATTTTAGATGAACCAACAACAGGACTACACTTTGAGGATATTAGAGTTTTACTTGAAGTAATTAACTCTTTAATAAATAAAGGAAATACGGTGTTAATAATTGAACATAATCTTGATATTATTAAAAAAGCTGACTATGTGATTGATCTTGGTCCAGAAGGTGGGGAAAATGGAGGGAATTTATTATTTGAAGGATATATTGATAATTTCATCAAACTAAAAAATAATTTAACCTCTGAGTTCTTAAAAAAAGAACTAAATTTATGAGGTTATGGATAATAAGCACAATAAAAAATGGAATGAAACTAAAACAAATGATTCCTGGTCAATTTTTAAAATTATGGGGGAATTTGTTGAAGGATATGAGAAGCTGAGTGCTATCGGACCTTGTATTTCAATTTTTGGATCTGCCAGAACTGACCCAAGCGACAAATATTATAAACTTGCTGAAGAAATTTCATCAAAAATTGTAAAGAATGGATATGGTGTTATTACTGGAGGTGGTTATGGTATAATGGAAGCAGCTAATAAAGGTGCAAAAAATGAAAAAGGTAACTCTGTTGGACTATGTATTGACCTTCCGTTTGAACATACTGACAATGAATTCATTGATAATGACAAGAAACTTAATTTTGACTATTTCTTTGTCAGAAAAGTTATGTTTGTTAAGTATGCACAAGGTTTTGTAGTAATGCCTGGGGGATTTGGGACACTCGATGAATTTTTTGAAGCGATTACATTAATTCAAACTCACAAATCTGAAAAATTTCCAATAATACTTGTGGGATCTGATTTTTGGTCAGGACTATTTGATTGGATTAAAGATATTTTATTAAAAAAAAATAATAATATCAGTAAAAAGGATTTAGATTTATTCCACCTGACTAATTCCAGTGATGAAGTGTTAAATATTTTAAATTCATTTCATAAAAAAGAAAACTTCTCACCCAATTTCTAAGATTTTATTTAAGTTGACAAATTAATAATATTGCAAAAACAGTAACTATTAAGTAAATTTGTTCTTTTCCATTTAGATTTGATAATTTCAACCAAATACAAAAAAAATATTTCAGTAGACGAATTCAAAAAAGAGATTCTAAGAGACTATAAATTAGCTTATGTAAGCAGAGAATGTAGTATAATTGGTCGTAAAGAAGTTTTAACAGGAAAGGCAAGTTTTGGTATTTTTGGTGATGGTAAAGAATTGCCTCAGTTAGCAATGGCTAAGTATTTTAAAAAAGGTGATTTTAGATCTGGATATTATAGAGATCAGACCTTTATGTTTTCAATTAACGAAGTTACTCCTAAACAGTTTTTTGCCGGTTTGTATGCACATACAGATATTGATTACGATCCGATGAGCGCAGGAAGACAAATGGGTAGTTCATTTGCAACTCACAGTCTTGATACTAATTATAACTGGAAAAATTTAGTAAATCAGTATAATTCCAGTGCTGATTTATCTCCTACAGCTAGTCAAATGCCAAGATTACTTGGGTTAGCTCAAGCATCTAGAATATATAAAAATGTGGAAATTCCTGGTGCAAAAAATTTTTCTAATAATGGCAATGAAATAGCGTGGGGAACCATTGGAGATGCAGCAACAAGTGAAGGGTTATTTTTTGAAACCGTAAATGCTGCTGGAGTAATGGAGATACCTATGATATTAAGTATTTGGGATGATAATTACGGAATTTCTGTTTCTTCTAAATATCAGACTACAAAAGGCAATATTTCTGAAGTTCTTAAAGGGTTTAAAAGAGATAAGAAAAGTAATGGCTTTGAAATTTTTTCGGTAAAGGGATGGGATTATGTTGAGCTTATGAAGACATACGAAAAAGCCGAAAGAATTTGTAGAGAATCCAGTGTTCCAGTTATAATTCACGTTAAAGAATTAACACAACCTCTTGGTCACTCAACATCTGGCTCTCACGAAAGATACAAAACTGAAAAAAGACTTTTCTGGGAAAGTAAATATGATTGCTTATCAAAATTTCGTGAATGGATTCTAGCAAATAAAATTGTTAATGAAATGCAGATTAATCAACTTGAAATTGATGCAAAAGATGAAGTAAAAACAGCTAGTAAAGAAGCTAAATTTGAATCAGTAAAAAAAACAATTGAAGATATAGAGTCGTTAGAAGATATTCTACATAATACAAAAAATAAAGAATTCTACTCTGAAATAATAAATGATTTAAAGGAACTTAAATATCCACATAAAAAAGATTTATTTAATTCTGCATATCAAATTAAGAGAAAATTTCTCAAAAATGATTTTGAAAATTATAGAAAGCTAGATGATTGGATTGTAAATCTTAGAAAAAATTACCAGATTGACTACAGCTCAAACTTATATAGTGAATCAAATATGAATCCTATAAAAGTTAATTATATTGAACCAAAATATAGCTCTGAACAACAACAGTTTGTTGATGGAAGGATAATTTTAAGAGATAATTTTGACAAAATTTTGTCTAAATATAAAAATGTTTTAATATTCGGTCAAGATTCTGGTAAAATTGGTGGAGTAAATCAAGGGTTAGAAGGTTTACAAAAAAAATATGGTGAAATTAGGGTTTTTGACACAGGAATTAGAGAAGCTACAATAATAGGTCAAGGGATTGGATTAGCATTAAGGGGATTAAGACCAATAGCAGAAATTCAATACCTTGATTACTTATTATACTCATTACAAATTATTAGTGATGATTTAGCAACTCTTCATTACAGAACCAGAGGAAGACAAAAGGCTCCATTAATAATTAGAACAAGGGGGCATAGATTGGAGGGCATGTGGCATGCTGGATCTCCTATGGGCGGTATAATAAATTTAATCAGAGGTGTTTATTTACTAGTTCCTAGAAATATGACAAAAGCTGCAGGTTTTTACAACGCTCTTTTAAGTGGTGATCAACCCGCGATAGTCATTGAGTGTTTGAACGGTTATAGATCAAAAGAAAAATTACCAAATAATATAGGTGAATTTAATACACCTATTGGTAAAACAGATACTATAATGATTGGAGAAGATATTACTGTTATTTCCTACGGCTCAACCTTAAATTTAGTTGAAAAAGCTTGCAATGAGCTTAAAAAATATGGAATTACATGCGAGATTATTGATTGTCAATCTTTAATACCTTTTGACATTTCTCATGAAATTAAAAAGAGTATTCAAAAAACAAATAGATTACTTATTATTGATGAAGATTGTACTGGTGGTGCCAGCGCATATATTCTTGACAAACTAATTAATGAACAAGAAATATTTGAGTATTTGGATAACAAACCTTATTCCTTGACGGGAAAAAATCACAGAACAGCATATGGAACTGATGGGGATTATTTTTCAAAACCATCAGTTGACGATATTTTTGACTTTATTTATAAAATAATGAATGAAATAAATCCTAAAGATTTCCCAAATTAATTTACATTGGCAATTCTGGCTATCAATTCTTGTAAAAGTTTTGGCGAAACTTTCTTAATTTTCACCCCTTTTGAATACATATCATATTCCCTGATAAGAGAAATTACTTTAACAATTTTTTTTATACTATAATTTTTACCTGCTGACACATACTCATTTAAAAAATAAGGATTAATACCAAGTTTCGATGATAAAATTTTGGGGTTTAAATCAGAATTAACTTTATAAACCATTAGCTTACAGAAATAATCAAATAATAAAGAAATAGTTACAACCAAAGGATTTGATTTGGGATTTTTAGAAAAATAATCTGCAATTAAATATGATTTATTAAAATTCATATTCCCTATTGATTTTCTAAATTCAAAATTGTTAAAGTCTTTCGAAATACCAATATACTTTTGAATGTCATTAACATTAATTTTTTTTGATAATTTTTTAATCTCTAATAATTTTAAAATCTCATTATTTATATGATTAAGTTTATTACCCAAATGCTCGTTAATTAGGGATACCGATTTAACATCAATTGAAAAACCATTATTCAAAAATCTGTCAGAAATCCATTTTTGAACTTGATTATCATACAGTGATTTAGATTCAAATACTTTTCCCACTTTTTGAATAAGTTTAAAAATCGATTTTCTCTTATCTATTAATTTATGCTTATAATTAATAACTAAAATTGTTGAGGAGAGCGGATTTTTCAAATAATTTGATATATTTTCCAGTGAATTACCTAAATGCTGAGCTTCCTTAATTATTACTAATTGAAAATCTGACATTAATGGATATTTTTTACAAATTGAAATAATAGTGTCAACAGTAGCATCTTTTGCATAAATAATATTCAAATTAAATTCTTTCTCATTTTTACTTAATATATTATCAATAAATAAGTCTGTTATTTGGTCAATAAAAAACTCTTCTTCACCCATTAATAAATAAACTGGAGAAAAATTTTTTAACTTGATGTCGTTTTTTATGTCATTTATTGTATCCACTGAATCTGTATGAATAAATTGAATTTTCCAAAATATGAATTTCGTTTAAAAAAAGAAGGTCAAAAAAGATTTATTTTTGATTTAATTAGAAAAAAATATGTTCCATTTACAATGGAAGAATGGGTAAGGCAAAATTGCATACGATTTTTAATTGATGAAAAAAAAATTAGCAAATTTTCAATTGCAATTGAGAAAGAAATAAAATTTAACGGATTAAAAAAAAGATTTGATATAGTTTCATATAGTACAGATGGAAAAATAAACTTACTTGTTGAGTGTAAAGCACCTAATATTGAAATTAATCAAAAAACCTTTGATCAAATTTTGATTTACAATAAAATTTTAAAATCTAAATACCTTATGGTTACTAATGGAATAAATCACTATTATTGTAAGGTTAATGATGAAAGAAACAATATTAAATTCTTAGCCGATTTTCCCTAATATGAAAAGTTTAGCTGTTGTTATATTAAATTATAATGGTATAAAATTAATCGAGAAATTTTTGCCATCTGTAATTAAATTCACCCCAACCAAATACAATATTTATATAATTGATAATGGATCGAGTGATACTTCTGTTGAATTTATCAGATCTAATTTTAAAAGTATAAAAGTTGTAGAATTGGATAAAAACTATGGATATGCTAAAGGATATAATATCGGATTGAAAAAAATTAATGAGGAGATTCTATGTCTTTTAAATAACGATGTTGAAGTAACAGACAAATGGACTAAAAAAATTATGATTCAATTTGAAAATGAGAAAAAAACTGTTGTGATTCAACCTAAAATGAAAAACAGTAATAAAAGAGATTACTTTGATTATGCTGGTGCATCAGGGGGGTTTTTAGATAGATATGGCTATCCATATTGTAACGGTAGAATTTTAAATAGAATTGAAAAAGACAATAACCAATACAATGATTTAAATGATATATTTTGGGCATGTGGAGCTTGTTTTTTTGTAAGGAATAATATATTTAAAAAGTTTGGTGGTTTTGATGAAATTTTTTGGGCTCATTTTGAGGAGATAGATCTCTGCTGGAGGTTACAAAATAACGGATATAAAATACGTTTTAATCCTAATTCAACCATTTATCACGCTAACGCTGCCTCATTAGCTAGTAATATTCCAAAAAAAACATATTTCAATTTTAGAAATATGCTTTTTACAATAACTAAAAACTCAAAACATAATTTATTTTTACTGCTTTTTGAAAAACATATTATTGATGCAATTATTTCTATTTACATATTATTTACTAGAGGTTTTAGTCATTTCTTTGCAATAATAACGGCGTATTTATCGTTTTATAAACATATTAACCTGTTAATTAGTTTTAGAAGAAATAATAAAAGGAAAATAATTCATTATAAAACTAGATCTATTATTTGTGAATATCTATTTCACAAAAGCTAAAAATTTATCTGTATAAAGTTTCCTTTTTTTTGC
>MDTB01008227.1_pt1 | contig 57225 bp, 60 predicted proteins | sample 811161 | NCBI WGS metagenome assembly MDTB01 (sample SAMN05326650, study PRJNA326480) | marine metagenome | isolation source: seawater | place: Mediterranean Sea | collected 2009 | reverse complement strand
GAACAATAAAAACTTAGATGACTTGATTATTAAAAATGAAATAGATAAAGAATCAAGTGAGGATATAGCTTTTGTTCATAATGTTTGTTTAAACTCAATGAGATTTTATTTTCATGTAAATGAAATTATTAATACTTACATAAAAAAGAAATCTAAAATACATCAAAAAATTTTGTTAATTAGTGGTATAACACAAATAGTGTATTTAAATTTTAAAGAATATGCTGTTATTGATTGTTCTGTTGAAATTGCAAAAAAACTAAATATCTATCATGGATTAATAAATGCATGTTTGAAAAATATTAGTTTGAATAAAAAAGATTTAAATAAAACTAATATTAAATTTAATAATTTACCATATTGGTTTCAAAAACAAACAACAAACCTTAGCAAGATAAACAAGAATAGTTTTTTAAAAAATTTTAATCAAGAACCAGACTTACATATTGTTTTTAAAGATGAAAAAAAGAAAGAACAATTTAAAGAAAAAATAGTTAATTCATCAAATAATTCAGGATTCTTAAAACAAAAAAAATTAATAAGAAATTTATCTTTTTATAAAGAGGGTCACTGGTGGGTTCAAGATTTCTCATCATCGTTTCCCTTATTAAATGTTAACAAAAAAGTTTTAAGTAAAAATAATATTGATTTATGTGCTGCTCCAGGGGGCAAATCATTTCAAGTTTTATCAACAAAAAATACAATTATATTAAATGACAAAAGTAAAAAAAGATTAAAAATAACTAAGGAAAATTTAAATAGATTAAATTTTAAAGCAGAGATTTTAAACAAAAATGCGCTTACAATTAACAGTAATAAAAAATTTGATTTTATTATTCTTGATGCACCTTGTTCAGCAATAGGAACAATAAGAAAAAATCCTGAAATTTTTTTTAAAAATAAAGATCCAGATTTTAAAAATCTAATTTATATTCAAATGAAAATGCTTAAAAAAGCCTCGATTTTATTAAAAAATAATGGAATTATACTCTACATGGTTTGTTCATTTTTAGAAATTGAAACTACCAATCAAATAAAACATTTTTTATCAAAAAATAAAAATTTTACTTTAAATAAATTTTTTGTGAATAATCACAATGATCAACATAAAAAATTTATAAATAATAACTATATGTATACATTACCTTCAACTTTTAAAGGTTATAAAATAGACGGATATTTTGCTGCTTATTTAAAGAAAGTGAATCGATGAGCATAATAGGTAAAATTGTTTTTGTAATAACAAGAATATTTTTATTTAATAAAAACAAAAACATATCATATAATGATTTAAACTTTAAAAAATTAGATTTTACAAATTATAAACAAATAAAACAGTTTATATTTAAAAAAGAATTTTATAAACTGAACAATAGACATGTACAAGGTTTTGAATTTCTAAATTTTTCCAAAAATTTAGGTGGCGCAGTAGGAATAAATTTATCAAAGAAAAGTATATTTAGTTGGTATAATATAAATAAATATAAATTAAAATATCCTTGGTCAGAAGATTTTACATCTAAGAGATTTATTAATATGGTTTATAATTATGAATTTATAAATTCTGCATCAAATAATAATGATAGAAAAACTCTAGATAATATAATTTATCTACATATAGAAAGATTAATTTATGACTTTAATAAAAAAAAATTAAGTGAAATTACTTGTTATGACCTAGTTGCAAATTATTTATCATGTTTCATAATCAAAAAAATAAATGATAGAAATATTAATTATATAGATATGGTATTAGATTATCAAATTGACAAATTTGGAATGCACAAAAGTTATAACGTTGTTGAGCATGCAAAATATATAAACAGTTTAAATGAATTAAAAAATATATTTTTATATTTTGAAAATAAAATCTCAAAAAAATTTGAAGAAACTATTATTAGAATGAGTTCAATACTTAATGAATATTTTCACAGTGATGGTTCAATTCCATTATTTAATGGTTCTAATAATAATTATACAAAAATTATAAATAGCTCTTTGAATAAAGAAGAGTATTTAAAATCAAGAAATTTTGAAAACACCAATAATGGTATAGCGTTTTATTCAGATAAAAATAAAAAAATATTTTTTGATGTAGTACAACCTAATAAAGATAAAATAAGCAGTTATTTAAGTGCTGGTACTCTTTCGTTTGAAATGAGTTTTTTAAATGAAAAAATTATAACTAATTGTGGAGCTTCTGAAACTTATGGCAAAAATCCTGAGTACTTGAGATACAGTGCTGCTCATTCAACTATTATTTTACAAAATACAAATATAAGTGAAGTTAAAGAAAATAATCCTCATATAAAATTTCCACAATCAGTAACTTTCAATTTTAGTAAGAATGAAAAAGAAACAATTTTTGAAGGTTCTCATAATGGATATATTAAAAAATTTAACAAAATAGTTAAACGTAAAATTGTTATAAATCATAAAAAAGCATTAATATCTGGAGAAGACACTATAATTTCCTTGAAAAAACGAGATAATAGAACAATTTATCACATCAGGTTTCATTTAAATAGTGGTATTTCATTTAACTTTAGTAACAGTAAAAGAAATTTAATTTTAAAATCAAAAAATAACAGCATGTGGTTGTTCAGAAGTGATATGGAATTACTTGTAGAAGATAGTATAATTGTTGATAAAAATATGACTAATCCAACTAAACAGATAGTTATTAAAGGAATTGCTTTAAACACAAAACAAATAAGAAAATGGTCATTAGAAAAAATTTAAATCAAAAATTCGCATTAATCTCAGTATCTGACAAAACTGGATTAAAAAACATTTGTAAAAATTTAAAAAAATATAATTACAGATTTATTTCAACAGGAAATACACATAAAAAGATTATTTCCTTAGGCTATAATTGTTTAGAATTATCAAAAGTATCTAAATTCAAAGAAATACTCGATGGAAGAGTAAAAACCCTAAATCCTAAAGTATTTGGTTCTATTCTTTATAAAAGAACTAATAAAGATCATTCAAGACAATTTAAAAAATTAAATTTTCCCAAAATAGATATAGTAATAGTAAATTTATACCCTTTTAAAAAAACTGCATCAAATAAAAATTATGATAAATCAATTGAAATGATAGATATTGGTGGGCCTAGTTTAATAAGAGCTGCTAGTAAAAATTTCAAAGATATAACAATAGTTTCTAAAGTATCTAATTACTCAAAGTTCATTAAAAATTTAAATAAAAATAATGGGTCTACAGATATAAATTTTAGAAAAAAAATGGCCACAGAAGCTTTTGAAATGACTTCAAAATATGATGATATTATATTTAAGTTTTTCAGTAAAGATATAAAAAAAATAGATAGAAAAATTAACTTAAGATATGGAGAAAATCCATTTCAAGAATCATTTATTGTAAATAAAAATAATAAATCAATATTTGATTATCAATTAAGTGGAAAGAGAATAAGTTATAATAATATAATTGATATAGATAGTGGCTTTAATTGTTTGAATGAGTTTTCAGAACCCACATGTGTAATTATAAAACATACAAATCCTTGTGGTGTTTCTTCATCTAAAACAATACTAAAAGCTTATAAAAATGCATTGGAATGTGATAAAATAAGTGCTTTTGGAGGAATAGTTCTCTTTAATCGAAAAGTTAATTTTGAATTAGCTAGATCAATTTCTAAATCATTTTTTGAGGTAATAGTTGCAAAAGATTTTGATAAACTTGCTCTAAATTTACTAAGTAAAAAGGAAAATTTAATTTTATTAAAAATTAATAAATTAAAGAAAATACAAAGTGAGAATAGGTCAACAATTTTTGGAGATTTATATCAAAAGAAAAATAATGAATTAATAAATAAAAATTATTTTAAGATAGTTTCATCTAAAAAAACTTCCAAAAAAAATATTGATGATTTAATATTTGCAACCAAAGTTGTTAAACATTTAAAATCTAATGCTATAGCATTAGTAAAAAATAAACAAACAATTGGATTAGGATTAGGCCAAACCAATAGAGTAGACGCAGTTAAATCTGCAATCAAAAAAATGAATATTAATTTTGGAAAAAAAAATTTTGTTTGCGCTTCTGATGGATTTTTTCCTTTTATAGATAGTATAAAATTACTTAATAAAAACTATTGCAATGTTATAGCTCAACCTTCTGGTTCAAAAAATGATTATAAAGTTATAAAATTTGCAAAAGATAATAAATTAACTTTATTTTTTTTGAAAGAAAGATTGTTTAAACATTGATTAAGCATAAAGCACCAAAGTATCTGAAAGAAATTTTAAGGAAGTATCCAAAAATTGCAAGTGGAAGAAAAAATTTTGATAATTATCAAAAGCGCATTAATCTTACTTTAGACTTAATAAAAAAGTATTTTAAAAAGTCTAATAATTAAATTTTTCAATCCATTTTTTTAACTGATTTTGTGGATTTTTAATTTCTTTATAATTTTTCCATCTGTCTATTGAAGATGTATAAATTGGTTTGATTACTTGATTATAACTAGGTGTTGAAATTTTTTTTCTTTCTTTTGCTGTAAGATAAAAATTTTCTAGTTTTTTTTCATATTTTAAATCTAAATAATTAACTAGAGAGGTAATTTGTGTTTTAAAGTCAAAAACTATATCTTCATATTTAATTTTAAAGTATTCGAGATCAAATTCTTTTTCATAAAAATCAAATAAGTCAAAAACCTTATTATAAAAATTTATAGTATTTTCCCAACTTAAAAAATTTACCATTGCTTCATTAATTTTAAATGAACTAAAAAAACAACTTATAACTGCGTCACAAGGATGTCTTAAGGCTAATATAATTCGACTATTTGGAAAAATACATTTTATAAACCCTATTTCAATTATAGATAAAGGGAGCTTATCAATAATAATATTATTTTTTTCTATATTATTTAATTTAAGTTTTTGAAAATAAGCTTTTCTTATATAATCTTTTTCATCCTGCTTTATATTTATTAAGGACAAAAGATCGTTATTATTTTTACTAAAATATTTATGCCTAAGATCTAAAAGATATGGTTTTTCCTCAAGAACTCTAATTTTGGAATGTGTTCGAAGTATAGTATCTAATAAAGTAGTTCCAGATCTAGGAAATCCAACTAAAAATACCAAATTAGAGTCATCATTATAACTTAGCCTTTGGGTGATAGATTCTACGACATTTCTTTTGAAAAAAGATTTATACTTGTCAATAGTATTGGACATAACATCAATATTGAACTTACTATTTGTTCTATGGTTTATTAAATATTTATTCCTTAATTTAACTTTTTCAAATGCATCATCAAAATTTTTTAATTTTTCATTATTTTTTGATTGAAGATCTAAAAGCAATATTAAAAAATCAGTTTTATTGGTAAATTTTTCATATAGTTTATTTTTTTTTATCTTCTGCTCTGATTTTTTATAATTAAATGTACGATTTAATAAAATACATTCATATAAAATCAAAATATCTTTATTTTGACCTTCATTAAATTTTAAATATCCTATATCTAAATATTTTTTAAAATTTAAAATATCATTTGTGGACTCTAAAAGGTTTAAAAGTTTTGGATAGCTTTCAAAAAAATGTGCATCGCATGATATTGTGTTTTTATAAGAAATAATAGCACTTAATGGTTTTGATTTTTTTTCATTGAATTGTCCTTGTAAAAAATATAAAAATTTTTTATCCTTCTTCTTATCGATTTTTTCTAAATTAAAAAAATTAAATAATTTAATAATATCATTATCTAAATTATATTTTATACAAATTTTACCAAGATGATTTGCTATATTTATCTCATTACCATTTTTTTTCAGATATGAAAAAAGCAGATCCTTGCTTTTTTTTATCATATTTTTTAATAAGTATATGTTTGATAAATTTATATAAGCTTCATATTTTTTTTTGTTTAAATTAATTGCTTTTTTAAAACTTGATTGTGCTTCTTCATAATTTGAATTTTTTGCAAAATTTAGACCTTCTGATAAATATGCTTGATAATCATTGATATTATATTTGCTTCTTTGATTCATTTTTTGTTTACTAAATTAAAATAAAATATATTTTGTTTATTGAATTATAATATAATATGTCAAGTCCATCACTATTTTTTCCTACACCTATATGGGCATCCAAATTAGATAATTATAAGGATGCAAATGAGGAAATATACCAATATATAAAAAAATTACAAAAAGAAGATAATCAAGGTGTTATAAGAAGTAACATCAAGGGATGGCACTCAAAAGATTTCAATTTAAAAGATAAAGAGGCACAAAATTTTATTAAATTAATATCACCTAAAATCGAACAAGTTCTAATTGATATGGATTGGGATAGTAAAAAACAACTAACTAGAATTACAAGTATGTGGGCAATTATAAATAAAGGAGGAGCTGCAAATGCAAGGCATCACCATGGAAATAGTGCAATAAGTGCAGCCTATTATGTTAGGGCGCCAAACAATTGTGGGGATATTGTTTTTTATGACCCTAGACCTGCTCCAGTTTATTCTCATCCATGGGCTAATAAACCAAATTCATTAAATGCAATGGTAAATTCTATAACTCCTGATGAGGGTGTTTTGGTATTATTTCCTAGCTATCTAGATCACTCAGTAAATACAAATGAATCTGATGATGAGAGAATTGTAATTAGTTTTAATATCAGTTTGATATCAAATAACGTTTAATCTAGTTTATTAAACTCTAATATTTTTAAAATATCTGATATATTTTTAGACCTATATTTATATCTAAAGTTTTTTCCATATCCCCACTCAGCATATATAAAGTCAATTTTTGCATTCATAGCTGTTAAATAATCGATATTTGTATCTCCAATATATACACAATCTTTTTTTCTTACTTTGGATTTTTTTATTATTTTATTAATTTGATATGGATCAGGTTTTCCAGCAATTTTTTTATTTAGACATTGAATGTTTGAAAATAAATTAATATTTTTTCCAAGAAAAATTTTTGTTCTTTTCATATCTTTAGAAGTAACTATATTTAGAATAAAATTTTTTTTTCTCAATAGCATGAGTGTTTTTAATGCATTTTTGTAAAACTTAGAATGCCTACTTTGATTTATAGATTCTCTTTGATAGGTTTTTAGAACTTTTTCATAATCTTTTTTTACACCAATAATTTTTAATATATCAAAAAATGGCCTGCCTATATTTTTGAAATAATCTTCAAATTTTATATGCTCTAAAGAATAATCCTTTTGAACTTTACTCCATGCATTGATCATATTTGATTTAGTGTCTATTAAAACACCATCTAAATCAAATATTAGATAAGCTTTTTTTAATTTTTTCAGTATTTTTTCCTTGTTTTATCTAAGTCCATAAATTTTATAGCTTTTACAAAATCATCTTTTGTATCTACAGAAAAACTAGATCCCTCTAAGTCAAAAGTTCCTATAGTCATATTGTTTTCTAGTGCTCTCATCAATTCTATACCTTCGGTTTTTTCCAGAGGTCCTTGTGGTAGTTTTTTAAATTTTTTTAGACTTTCTAATTTAAATGAAATCACAGACAGGTGTTTTAAATAATATTTTTGTTGTTTTTTAAATGCATGTGGAATTAAAGATCTAGAGAAATACAATACTCTTTTTTTTGATTTAACTATTTTAACAATGTGTGGAGTATCAATATTTTTTGATTTAAGTGAAGGCACAACTATATCGAATGAAGAATTATTTGAATGCCAATTAATAACTTTATCAATATGTTTTGGGTCAAGTAATGGCTCATCACCTTGTATATCAATATAAAAATCAAACTTATTTTTTAATTTATTTATTGCTTCACTTATTCTATCAGTGCCTGTTAAATTGTACCCTGTTTTTATGAATTTACATTTATATTTTTTAGCAATTTTTATTATTTCATTACTATCTGTGCAAATATGCACTTCATTTAATTTCTTTGAGAGTAATGATCTTTTATATGTATGAACAAACATAGGCAAATTATCAATCTCTAAAAGTGCTTTTCTAAATAATCTACTTGAATTTAATCTTACAGGTATAAGTCCAACTGATTTAACTTTATTTGTTTTTTTTTCATTTAATTTTTTGAGAAAGATAATGCCAGGCCTCTCCATTTTGTATTTCGCTAATAGTCCATTGTTCATATGCTAAATTATAAAATACTGAATAATCAATATCATGATCTTCAATATTTTCTATTGATGATATCTTTCCTAGAGTAGAATTAGTAAAATATGCTGGAACTCCTGCCATCATAGCTTTAAATCCAGCACTAGAATGATCACTTACAAATGCCCATGCATTTTTCAGTAAATCATCAAGTTTGATTTCTGAGCTTCTACTGTGAATAATGAATTTTCTATCTGTATATTTTTTTAATTTATTTATTGTTACTTCAGTCCAGTTACCAAGATTATAAAATTCTATAGCTTCTGGAATTGGCTCAGAAATAATAATATGATCTCCTTGTTTTTTTTTATCCTTAATATTTAATGATAGCTTATCAAATCTATCACTGGATTTTTTTTCTGAAGCATCACTCCAATAATCATTATAAACAACTCTAAAATACCCATCTAATGCAATATTAATTACTTTATTTTTTTGAAATTTTCTTTTTGATTGTTTAAAATATCCGTGATCCATATAAAAAAAATTTTTAACTTTCTTTATTGCTTCCCCTGTACCACGAAGATATCCGTATGTTGCTATAGTCTTATCAAATTCATTAAAATTATTTACATGACACATAAGTGAATCTGATCCCTTAGCAAAACTATAACACAGGGTTCTATTAATTTCATGGTCTGTATATAAAACTATTGGTTTGTTTAACATATCTACATTTGTTAATTTTATAATTAATTTTATTTATAACAAGCTTTATCATAATTGTATGATTTTTGATAAATAACAGTGTATTTACCTTCTTATGATGAATTATTTTATGGAGTTAATGTATACTCGAATAAAATGCATAATTTTATTCAAAATAAAAAAAATGATGATTTAATATTTATAAATATGTATAAAAATTATAAAGAACATCAAATAGACTCTATTTTTCCTTTTAGCATTCCTGGACATTGTTCAAGAAAGGGATATGAAATTTTAGCTGATGAGATTAAAAAGAAAATAAATTAAAAAATATAATTGAAAAACTTTATTTGATTTTTAAAAAAATAATTAACTGTATTTCTTGTCTCATGATTAAAATAATCACGATATAAGTATGAATCTCTATATCCTGATTTTAACTTTATATGTTCAATTTCTTTAGTAGGTATTTTAGAATTAAACTTCTCATTTAAAAACTTTATTAAGAAAACTAAATCGGAAAACTGAAATATTTTATCAACTAATATTTGATTGTTAATAGAATAATTTCTCCAATCTGAAGGAATAAGTTTTGGATAATCAAACATATCTATAAAATTTTCAAGATATGGGCACTTTAAACTGCCATCAACTGTTTTTTTTCTTTCTTGAAAATTCGTAAGACGAAACAGCTTTATCATATGAGTTTCTTTCAATGCAAAATATAAAAAAATGTTTTTTAACTTCTTCTAAGGGCATTTTTAAAATTTCACAAATTTCAAATAAGCTTGCATGTTGATCAAAATTTGCACTTAAATTAACATTTTTTAAATATTTATCATTAAATTCTGATTTTTTTTTTAATTCATGATCATGAAGTTTTAAAATTGATGAAATATCCTTTTCATAATTAAATAAATGTTTTTTAAGCAAATATTGAATCGTGCTTCCAGCGACTTTACGATTTTTTATAAAAATATATTTATATTCAAAAGATATTATCACACCCTTTTTATAAAACTTTTGAAGAAAAAATAAAGAAAAGTTAAAAATTATTAAAAAATTTAACTTATTTATTTTTTAATTTGTTTTCTAATTCAGTTACTCTTTTTTTTAATTCTTGAACTAAAAAATAGGTGTAGACTATCGGGCCCATTATTATTATTCCAATTATAAAAGCTAGAAATTCAAACATCATTTAATACAAATTTATCATAATTGAAGTGTATGTGTAGTACAAAATAAAGATAAGATGAGATTTGGAGCGGGCGAAGGGATTCGAACCCTCGACTTCAACCTTGGCAAGGTTGCGCTCTACCCCTGAGCTACGCCCGCTTTAAAACACAATTACCATTTTAAGTTTATAAGTCAATATTGGGTAAATAATTTATTTATATCTTTGTCTATAGACAAAATCTACAAGTATCATATGGGGTAAAGTCAGGGCAGCAAGACCTATAAAAATTACTTTTAATATAGACTCATAAAATGCAAAATTTTGTACTAAGAATGTGACAGTAATAATTCCACCAAACCAAGAAATTATAGTAAAAATTATAGTTGTATAGAGAACAAATTTTTTATTTGGAAGATACAAATAAACATTTTTTATTAAATGTTTTAAATGCTTATAAGTATGAAAAAAGCAAAAATAAATAGCAAAACTTAGTAGAGGGTCAAAAATATAAAAAATAAGTAAAAGAAATATAATTTCAACAATACCGTATCTTATTCTAATTTCATAAAAAGACAAATATATAAAATAAAGTATTGAAGTTAAAGTTAATAGATAGGGTATAAAAAAATATTTTTGTAAATAATATATTTTATCATTTGTTAAATATTCAAATATTTTAAAAGATTGATTTTCATTGAAAAAAATTATTCCAAAAATGACTGTCATACCATAAGTAAAACTTATAGATAATTTATATTTAGAAATTTTAAAATTTGACCAATCACATAAACCAAAATGGGCAATTGTCATAAGAAGAAAAATAGATAGTGCCACTATTGGAAAATAAATCCAAAATAAAATAACAAAAAGAAATAAAATTAAATAATATAAAAGAAACTTTATAAATTGATTTTTAGTTTTAAATCCTACTAATGAAGCCACTGCACCATCAAATGATCCATGGGGTAAGCCTATAAAAAAAATTAATAAGAATGATACAATATTAAGAGTTGTAAGATCTATCATAATTTATTTAAATATTGACCTAAGAAATGGAATTTTTGGCATGCTACTTATTATTTTTAATTTTGTTAAAAAAGATGATTGCCCCATCATAAATGTTTGAAATTCATATCCATTTAATTTTTTTGCAAGATTTATAAAAGATATACCATTTTCATTATTTTTTTTTAAATAATTTAAAAAAATTCTGTCCATTTGTTTTTCAATGAAAGGGTGTACTTGAACGTTATTTTTATTGGTATTTTTTAAAAATTGTATTTGCTTTATTAAAAATGAAAAAGCGTATCCAGTTGATGGTTTGCATGCTCCACCTCTTATTCCAATATTGTAAACATTAGGATTAGGGGAATTTTTAATTTCTGAAAAAAACATGGGTATAGCTCCTTTTTCTGAGCTTATTTCATTAAATTCACTAATTCCAAAATCCTTTAAGTAATCATATATTTTTTTGCGATACCATTCTTCATTTAATACTTCTGTAGAAAATACTGTGGACTCAACAAGTGCCTTATTGTTTCTAAATGGAAGGACATATATAAAATGAATAACATTTTCATCTTCAGTAAAATGCATTAATGTTACTTTTTTTTCATCAAATTTTTTGTCTGCTGTTTTTATGTTGAGTCCAAAAAAATGCTGAATTAGTTGATTATTTTTTTCTATATCTGACCTTGAGTCATAAATTTTTTCAACAAAATATTCTTTGCGATCTTCTGTAATTATTTTAAAATAATTATTTATTTGTTCATATCGAATAACTTTTTTGTTTTTTATTTCTAGTTTATTTTTAGTATTTAAACAAAATTCTCTCCAAGTTTTATAACTAATAACACAATATGGAAATTTTTTATCTTCATGAATGATTTTTATATTTGTATTACCTAATTCCCAATTATCCCATTTTTTTTCAATTAAACTTTCGAAAGGCATCATCCAATCTGTCAACCAAAAGCCAAAAAAATTATTTCTATTTTCAATACTTGTTTTTTCAAAAGCGATTATGTTATTATCTATGTTATTATAGATTAATTTATTTACTGCTAATCCACTAGGTCCTAAACCAATAATAGCTGCTTTATAAATTTTCATTAGGCAAAGTATCTCTTAATTTTAAATATTTATAATCCACTAATGGCAAAAATATAAATATAATAATTGATTTAATTGTTATTAAAATTTTTTCAAAAGAGTTTAAGTAAACTCTTTTTCTTAGATATTTTTCTCCATTTTTTTTAATTTTAATGCCAATACCCTTGTAAACATTAGCAGCTATAAAAATTCCTAATCTAGTTTTAAGGGGAATGTATTTAATTCCAGAAAATCCATTACAATAAAATTTTTCTGAAAGGTCAATTAGCCTATGAATAGCAATAGATATTTTTTTTTCTTGTTCTGAATCAATTAAATTTTGACCATTTAAAATTGATAAACTAATATTTGGAATCCAATCATAAGGTAAATAAATTCTTTTCATTTGTGCATCTTCATAAACATCTCGGGCAATATTAGTTAGTTGCATTGCAATTCCCAAATCTATTGCACAAGATGCTGCTTTTCTGTTTTTTACACCTATAATTTTTGACATCATTAAACCAACTGTTCCTGCTACATAGTAAGAATATTTAATTAGTTCGCTTTGATTTTTTATTAATACATTTTTTTGATCAATAATTAATCCTTCAATTAGATCTGAAAATATTGAAATGTTTATGTTGTTTTTATTTAAAAAGACACTTACCTTATTTTCTTTGTCAATTTTAATTTTTTCAATTGATTGTTTTAAAAAAAATGACATGTCTTGATTGTCTTTGTCTGCTACATTGTCAAAATATCTACATATTGAATATAAAATTCCCGCTTTTATTTTAGATGTTTTTGGTAAAAAAAAACTTGCCCAATAAAAACTCTTACCTTCATTTTTTAAATCTAGATTTGAGTTTAGTTTTAATTCTTTCACTTTTTATTTTGTTCACTTTTTATAATATTTTCTACAACTTTGGCAGAGGAGAGTACACCTGGTATACCGGCCCCTGGATGCGCTCCAGCTGTTGAAAAATATAAATTTTTAATTTTTTTATCCTTATTGTGATAGCGAAACCATGCAGACTGAGTAAAAATTGGCGCAATAGAAAATCCTGAGCCGTGCATAGAATTATAATCATTTTTAAAGTCATCAGGGTTCATCCAAAAAATATCAGTTATAGTTTCTTCTAAATTTGGCATAATAGTTTTTGATAATTCTCTTATAATGTTATCTTTAAGACTTTTAGATTGAAGATCCCAATCAATATTGCCCTGTAGATTTGGTACTGGACAAAGAACATAAAAACTATCACAATCTTTTGGAGCAAAAGATTTGTCTGTAGCAGTTGGCCGATGAATATATAATGAAAAATCATCGGATAATATTTTTTTTTTAAATATATCGTGCAATAAAGATTTAAATCGTTTCGTCATCCAGATAGTATGATGAGCTATATCATTATATTTTTTTTTGGTTCCAAAAAATAGAACAAAAAGACCCATTGAATAAAGTAATTTTTTTTCATTTAAAAAAGGTCTTTGAAAATTGTATTTTTTTAATAATTTTGAATAAACCATTGGTGGGTCTGCATTACAAACAACAAGGTCAAAGTTTGAAATTTCCTCATTGTTTGTAATAATTTTTGAAATTTTGTTATTTTCAACAACAAGCTCTTTTACCTCAGTGTTTGTTTTTATTTTAATTCCATTCTCAATCATTAGTTTTTTTAATTCAGAAACAATTTTACCAGTTCCACCCATACAAAAAAATACTCCCCATTTTCTTTCTAAATAATGAATTAGAGCATATATAGATGTAGTTGTGTGCGGATCTCCTCCAACTAAAAGTGGGTGAATAGAAAAAGCTTTTCTTAGGTAAGGGTTTTTAAGATAATTATTTACAAGTTGAGAAACTGTTAAATAACTCTTAAGAATAATTAAATTTGGTATTACTGCTATCATCTTAAAAAAATAAATAAATGGTTTATCAGCAAGTTTAGTAAAGCCTACATCAAAAATTTTTTTAGATTGATCTAAAAGTTTTTGATATCCTTTAACATCATTTCTATCAAACTTACTAATTTGTTCATTAGTTTTTTCTAAAGTTGAACAATAATCAAATGTTTTTCCATCATGAAAATAATATCTGTACCAAGGCTCAAGAGGTACAAAGGTTAGATGATCTTCTCTCTTCTTATTAAATAAACTAAATAATTCATCAAACAGAAACGGTGCTGTAATAACTGTTGGGCCTGCATCATGTTTATAACCATTAATTTCAAAAACTCTTGCCCTACCCCCCAAATCATTAAGCTTTTCAATAATAGTTGTGTCGTATCCAAGTTTTTTCAATCTTAGACTAATCGCAATTCCACCAAAACCGCTACCAATCACTAAAGCTTTTTTATTCATTGTTAATTTAGTAATATTATTTAAATACCTTATTTCTAAATAAATATAATGTGAATTATGCTTATAGAAAGAGATTTATTAGAATTACTTAGATCAAAAGGTCTGGATTTTCAAATTCATAACCATGAACCTTTATTTACGGTGGAAGACTCAGAAAAGCTGAGGGGCGAAATAAGCGGTGCTCACACTAAAAATCTATTTTTAAAGGATAAAAAGGATAATTTTTTTCTGTTTAGTTGTGATGAAAATGCCAGTGTTGATTTAAAACGCTTCTCAAAATCAATAGATGCTAAAAATTTATCCTTTGCAAACGAAAAATACCTTGAAAAATATCTAGGAATAAAGCCTGGGTCAGTTTCTCCCTACGCATTACTGAATGATACTGAAAATTTTGTAACTTTTTATATAGATAAAAAACTAGTTGATAGTGAAATAATTAGTTTTCATCCACTTATTAATACGACAACAATCACAACTAAAACAAAAGACTTTATTGGTTTCATTCTTGAAAATAACAAAAAAATTAATATTTTCTCATTAGATAATTATAGTATAGTTAGTAAGTTATGAATAATAATTCAAACATAGTTGATGTTAATGAAGCAGAGTTTAATGATCAAGTAATAGAGGCAAGTGAAAAAAACCTAATTATAGTAGATTTCTGGGCACCTTGGTGTGGGCCTTGCAAGCAATTAACGCCTTTGCTTGAAAAAATAATAAAAAAATCTCCTGATAAAATTACTTTAGTTAAAATTAATATTGATGAAAACCAACAAATTGCAGCTCAATTAAGAATTCAATCAATACCAACAATCTATGCATTTAAAGATAAACAAATTGTAAATGCCTTCCAGGGAATACTTCCCGAAAAGCAAATAGTCGAATTTATAGAAAAGTGCTTAGGCTCTAAAATAAATGAAGATTTTACTGAATTTTATGATCAAATTAAAAATTCTATGTCAGAGAATAAATTTGAGGAGTCAAAAAACTCTCTCCTAGAATTTATCTCTTCAAATCCTGGTGAAATTACTGCAATAAATTTTTATTTAGAATGCCTGATAGAGCTTAAGCAATTTGAAGATGTTGATTCATTTATAGAATCCTTGGAAAAAGAAATCCAGGAAAAAGAGGAGATTAAACAAATAATAAAAAAAATGAATATAATAAAGAGCAATTTAAAAGGACCTGGAATTGAAGAGTTGATAAACAAACTTGAACAAAAACCAAATGACATAGATTTGATTATAGAAGTAGCTGATAAATATTTCTCTATGCAAAACTACGAAAATAGCATGGATTTACTTATTAAAAATTTTCCAAAAAATAAAAATAGAGTAAAACAAAAGATGGTTGAGTTTTTTGAAGTATTAGGAAATTCAAATAAACATACAATTCATTATAGAAAAAAACTTTCTCAAGTTATGTTTTCATAAAATGCAGATTCCTATATTTCCTCTAAACGGCGCAATTTTATTCCCTGGAACAAGTCTACCTCTAAATATTTTTGAATCAAGGTATATTGAAATGATTGATTATGCTTTATCAAAAGACAGGTGTATTGGAATGATACAAACTGATGAAAATAAAAAAATTTATAAAATAGGATGCGTTGGTAAAATTCATAGTTTTAATGAAACTAATGATGGTAGATATTTAATAAGTTTACAAGGTATAGATTGTTTTAGATTAATAGAGGAAATTAAAACTGATTATAAATTTAGAATATTAAAAGTAGAATTACTTAATAACAGCTTACAAAATGATAATGATTTTACAAATAAGCAAAAATTAGAAATTCTAAATATTTATAAAAATTATATTAAATTAAAAGAAATTAATTTAGATCTTACTGAGATTGATAATATTGATTTGAATCAATTAATTAAGTTTATTGCAATGGTTTCTCCATTTAAAAATAATGAAAAACAGGTTCTTTTAGAAACACAAAATATCGAGGAATTTTATCATAAATTAATTTCAATAATACAATTAGATATTGCTGAAGATAATATTAATAAAACATTAAATTAGAGGCCCATTGCAAAATCACTAATTTTGTTCTTAATGTTCTTATTTTTTTGTAAAAATTTTAAACCACTAGATCTTAATAAATATATTAGACCATTTTCTTCTTTAAAAATTTTGTCTATTTTATCAGTTAGTTGGTAAAGTCTATATGCTCTAAAATAAGTATTATCATGATATTCTTTACAAAAAATACTTCCGCCTATTTCTATTCCAAGCGATATATAGGTATTTGTAAGATCAAAAAGCGTCTCTACATCTTTCATTCCTAAATTCCACCCTTGTCCAGCAATTGGATGAAAAGAGTGTGCAGAGTCTCCAACAAATATTGTATTGTTCACATAAAAATGATTATTCAGATGTGCACTCAATGGAAATGTTTGCTTTGTAATTATTGTCTTTATATTTCCAATAATTCTTTCAGTTTTTTCAGTTAAGATAGATGCAAGAATATTATCTTCAACCTCAGCTACACCGTCTATATATTCGATATTATTTGTCCAAACTATTGAGCTTACGAAATTGTTTTTTTGTTTTTGCATAGGTAAAATAGCAAGTGGTCCATTTTTTAAAAAAAACTCATAAGCAATATTTTTGTGACTGTTGGTATGTGTAAAGGTTGTTACTAAAGCCTTTTTCTTATAATCTTTTTTAAAATCATTGACTTTAAGAAGGTTTTTAATAAAACTTTTTTTTCCATCAGAGGCAATATTTAAATTAGATTTAAATAAAAATTTTTTTGTTATTACGTGAGAAAAATTATTTGCACTTTCTACATTTAGAATTTTTGTATTATTATATAATTTAATATTTGTTTTTCTAATAACTTCTTTATAAACAATATTAATAAATATTTTATTTTTTATTATATATCCTAGATTAGAGGTTCTTCTAATATTATCAAAATTAAGAATGTTAGTTGGCTTTCTGTCAATTATTTTTATACCTTTAATTGGTTCAGAATATTTTTCTAATTTACGCCAAAGATCTAATTTATTTAGAAATTGTTTTGTTCCCTCAGATATGGCTATTGTTCTTGTGTCTTCGTTTTTTTTTATTATATCGTGACTTGGTTTTTTTTCTAAAATTACTACTGATAAGCCTAGTTTTGACAAAGCAATTGCTGATACAGCTCCTATTAGGCCACCGCCAATAATTGTAACATTTGAATAAATTTCTTTCATAATTTTCTTCGAATTACCATAATCTAAATGTATTACAATCTAACTATATGCTGAAGTATGGTTCATTTCGTCTTTTTTTAATTAAATTTAGCCTTGGAGTTACCATAATAGTAATTTCATCAATATATTTGATAAGCCTGTTAACATACTCTTTAGATGATCCTGGTTTTGCTACTTATGAAAACAGCGCATCTAATCAAAATTTAAACAATTATTTTGGTCATTTTGGTGCACACTTATCCAGTTACTCAATGGTAATAATAGGCCATCTTTCTTATATAATTGGTGTTTTTAGTTTTTTAGAAGGGACTAAACTCACAATTGGTATTCAAAACAAACTTAGGTTTTTGAGAGTAATTTCATTACTTTTATCTATTTTTTTTATTAATATTTTTTTTGAAAAATATTTATCAAGTTATGTCGAGCCTGGCTTAATATCAGCTTTTATAACAGGTCAGCTTGAAAGCTTTCTTCAGATATATTTAAACAATTATTTTATATTGTTTATGATTTATTTGTTTTTATTACTAATTGGTTTTTTTTTATTAATTTTTGCTTTTTCTATTAAATTAAAAATATTTACAAATTTTTTAATATTTTTTAAAATTTTTAAAATATTAAAATATTTAAATTTGTTTTCTGTTTTAAGTTTTAAATTTAAACGTTCAGAAAAAAAAGTTTATGTTAGTAAAAAAAATGAACCAACGATTCAAAAAAGGGCAGATGTTTTTACTTATAAACAAAAAGAGGTGAATGTTGAAAATTATAAACAAGCAGAATTAGACCAATTTAAATTTACACTTCCTAAAAATATTTTATTATACAAATCGGTATTAAAAAATAACTTTAATAAAGAATTAAAAAAAATAAACAGTGATGCTTCACTGAGGCTTGAAAAAACATTGTCAGAATACGGAGTAGATGGCAAGGTTATTGGTTTTAAAACAGGGCCAATAGTTACATTGTTTGAATTCATTCCAAATGCAGGTATTAAAACAAGTAAAGTAGTTGGGCTTTCTGATGATATAGCACGAGCAATGTCATCGATTTCAGCAAGAATTGCGGTACAGCCTGGTAAAACAAGCCTGGGTATAGAAATTCCTAATCAAAAAAGAGATGATGTATATTTTGGAGATTTGATTGAAGATGATGAATTTAAATCTGATAAAGAGTCTTTAACACTCGCTTTAGGCAAAGATATATCAGGTGAAAAAATTTTTGCAGATCTAGAAAAAATGCCTCATCTTCTTATAGCTGGAACTACTGGTTCGGGAAAGTCGGTAGGTATAAATACAATGATATTAAGTTTATTATTTAAGTTTAAGCCAAATGAATGCAAATTAATATTGATTGACCCAAAAATGTTAGAGTTAAGCGTTTATGAGGATATACCTCATTTATTAACCCCGGTAGTTACAGACCCAAAGAAAGCTGTTTTTGCTTTAAAATGGGTAGTAAGAGAAATGGAAAATCGATATAAATTAATGAGCTCAGTAAATGTTAAGAATATAAGCTCTTATAATGATAAAGTTGTAAGAACAATATCGTCGGGAAGAAAACTTTTTAGAGAGGTTCAAACTGGAATAGACAGTGAGACCAAAATGCCAATAATAGAGAAAAAGGAAATTATTTTAGAAAAAATGCCTTTTATAGTTGTTGTTATCGATGAGATGGCTGATTTAATGATGGTAGCTGGTAAAGAAGTTGAACAACTTGTTCAAAGATTGGCCCAGATGGCAAGGGCATCTGGAATTCATTTAATAACTGCAACACAAAGACCAAGCGTAGATGTAATAACAGGAACAATAAAAGCTAATTTTCCAAGTCGAATAAGTTACAAAGTTGCAAGTAAGTTTGATAGCAGGACAATTTTAAATGAAATGGGTGCAGAACAACTTCTAGGTAGTGGTGATATGTTATTGTTAGAAAATGGAGGCAATGTAAAAAGATTGCATGGTGGTTATGTTTCAGAAAATGAAGTTGATAAAGTAGTTAGTTTTATTAAAAAACAGAGTATGTTTGATAACAAGAATGAAATTTCTCTTAAAGAGTCTGGTATAAATAAAGAAATTGGAGACGATTTAGTTTCTGATAACAATGATGAACTATATGGAAAAGCTGTTGAGATAGTAATTAAACAACAAAAGGTTTCAACAAGCTATATACAAAGATATTTACAAATAGGATATAACAGAGCTGCTAGAATTGTAGAAAAAATGGAAGAAGATGGAATTATTTCTGAGCCTAATAATGCTGGAAAAAGACATGTTCTTAAAAAATAAATATATATTTTTAACTTTATTTTTTATTTTTATTATAAAAAGTTCTTTAGCATCAGAAAGAAACAATCTCACAAATGTAATTGATCATTTATCAAATTTAAATAACTTTTCAGTGTCTTTTTTACAAAATAATAATCAGGAAATTAGTGAAGGCAAAATATCAATAGGTAATAAAAGAGTACGGGTGGATTATAAAACACCAACAAAAATACTTATTATTTTAGATAAAGATAAAGCAATGTATTATAATTATGACCTTGATGAAGATGAGTTTTTTAATCCAAAGGAAACATCTGCTTGGTTTTTTTTTGAAATTTTCAATAATCTTAACTTTCTTTTAGACTCAGAAATTAAAACAAAGGAAAAAAATATTATTCTTAGAAAAGAAGGACTTGCAAATAATGAAAAATATACATTAAAAATTTATCTAGAAAATAAGCCAATTTTGCTCAGAAAAGTTGAATTAATTCTTGAAAACGAAAAAATGACTCTTTCTTTTTTTGATCATAATTACAATGAAAATTTTCCTTTAAAATTTTTCAAACTAATTAATCCAACTTTTTTTAATTAGATGAAATTGATAAAACATCATTTTTGGACTGAATTTTGATTTTTGTTTCAATCTTTTCAAGTTTTTTTCTAATTCTGGTTAGGTGACTATCAAGTGAATTAGTTTCAATTGATTTTTTTACCTTAAGAATATTTTTTTTAATATATTCTTTTTTTAAATTTTTTTCGTTTACAAGGTATAAAAATATTTCATTTTCAATATAAGTCAAAAAACAGTATTTTTTATTTACTCTGTTAATCAGCTTATTATCTACTATTTCAACATCCTCAAAAATTATTTTGGAATCAGAAATAAATTTTTTAACGGTATTTTGAATTTTATTTAAAGGTGTGGGATTTTTTATAAATATTAAATTGTTACTAGAAAATTTTTCATAAGCAACATTCCCTACTATAATATTTTTGTTTTGATTATTTTGTAAATACTTTAAAATTTCTTTTTTGTATTGGTTTAAAAAAATTATTCCAATTGCTTCAGTTTTTTTTGTTATTTTTATTTCTTTAATTTTATAAAAAAATAATTTGTAATTTGGAAATAATTGATAAAAGAATTCACTTGGTCCTATTTCTGAATAAATATTTATTTTTTGTTTCATTCTCTACTTCCAAATAAAACAGTTCCTAATCTTATATATTCTGGATTAAAATATAAAGCTTCATAATAATCATTGCTCATTCCAATGCTTAGTTTTGTTATTTTATTTTTACCACCAAGATCTTTAAGTATTTCAAAATGTATTTTTGGGTCGTCATTAATTGGGGGAATACACATTAGGCCAACAATATTCAATTTCATATCATTTGTGCAAAATAATTTGAAATCACCTAGGTGTTCTGGATAAATGCCGCTTTTACTCTTTTCTCTTCCTGTATTTACTTGAATAAATATTTTTTTATTTTTTAGAGCTTCTTTGTGTTTAGAAAATTCTCTTGCTATTTTTTCTCTATCTAGTGTGTGGAAAACATCAAACAATTGAATTGCCTCTTTAACTTTATTTGATTGTAAGGGACCTGTTAAATGAAGCTCAATTTCGGGATATAATTTTTTTAAATCTTTAAATTTGGACTTTGCCTCAAAAACCCTATTTTCCCCAAAAATTTTAACACCTCCATTTATTGCTTCAATAATGCTTTCTTTTGGGTGATTTTTCGAAATAGCAATAATTTCAGTAATTCCGCCATTTTTTGATATAAAATCAGATAATTCTTTATATTTTTCAATATTAAACATTCAAACAAATTGTTGTAAAATAACAACACCCATAAAAATAATCATTTATTTTCTAAGCTTTTTTTGAATTTTATTCAATTTTTATTTATTCAGCCTTTAATGCAAGTTTAGTTATTTGCATTTAATGAATATTCATTAACTCAAAAGGAGTAATTATGAAAAAAGAACTATTAATTGGTACAGCTCTAGTATCAACGCTAGGTGCGGCTTCAGTTGCTGAAGCAGTAACAGCTACTATGAGCGGTAACCACAAAGTTGGTATTGAAACTGAGTCTCCTGACTCTGGTGGAGATTCCAGAAGTAATAATAATGATAACAATTTTACTGTATCATTATCTGAAACTACCGATGGTGGTATTACTATTTCTTCAAGCTTTATGCTTTTAAATGAAAATAGTAACGGTGGTGACTATGACGCTGGTTTTAACCTTGCTTTTACTGATGGATCTAGTTTAGATATTATCAATGCAGGTAACGCATCTGGTTCACATGATATTTCAGTTCCAGGATCTGCTGGTTCAGAAGGTATCACTTTAACAACATCTAACAAAGCTCCAACTGGATTAGACTTTGCTGCTGGTTCAACACAATTTGGTGTAGAATATCATACAGCTAGTGACTTCATGATGGATGGATTAAAGATGTCTTTCTCAGCTTCAACTGATAATGGTGCTACAACTTCTACAACTTATAAAGTTGATGGACACATTGGTGTTGGTGCTACTTATGTAACTGATGCTGGTGACACTACAGTAACAATGGGTTTTGGTTATTCTGAAACTGAAGGTGCTGTAAGTGGAACATCTCCTCTTAATGATGAAGGTGGTATCCATGCAGGTATTAGTGCTGTAACTGGTGACTTAACTGTTGCTGTTGGTTTTGCTGATGGTGAAAGTATCGAGTCTGTAACTGCAAGCACACCAGCTTCTGAAGTTGATGGTGAAGTAGTTAAAGTTGGTGCTAAATATGTATCTGGTGACTTAACGTTTAACGTAGGTGTTACTTCTGGTAATGCTCACGATAACTCGTTTGCTGGTACTGACCGAAGTGGTGAAGACTCTGTTGAAACTACTTCTGCAAGTGTATCTTATGCAGTTGCTTCTGGTGTAACAGCTATACTAGGTTACTCAAACACTGAGTCTCAAAACGAAGGTGCTGCTGACGATAAAGATGGTTCTGCTTGGTACATTGGTGCCAACATGTCATTCTAATTAAGCACACTTAATTTCTTTAAAACGGCGCTTTGTTAAGTGCCGTTTTTTTTATGTTTTACATTTGGTCGTCTATACAATAATTAATTAAAATGTTTTTTGTTAAGTTGTTAATTTTGGTTCCTTTAATGTTTATTTTCTCATGTAATCGAAATATGACTGAAGAGGAAAAAAAAGAGATGTGGAGTAAAGCTCAAACCACTGGAGCAATAATTGAAAGATCAGGAACTAAATTTAATTCTGCAACAAACAAAGATGTAGCTCTTATGGATGCTCAAACAAGACTCCAGTCAGGTGGTGGTTTATTTGGAGATGGTTTGAGTCTTGGTGGAGTAATTAATAATAATCAAAGTTCTCAAAATATAGGAACGTATGGAATGCCAATAAACCAATTTTTATGGAAAGGAGCGTTGGAAACAATAAATTTTATGCCTTTAAACTCTGCTGATCCAGTTGGTGGGACAATTTTAACTGACTGGTATTCAACTAACTCAAATGAAAATGAGAGATGTAAGCTAAATATATTTATAACCGGCAAAGAACTTAAAACTCAAAATTTAAAAGTTACATCATTTTGTCAAGAATTTAAAAATCAAAAGTGGTTAAGCAAGCAAGTAGATCAGGATAACAATATAAAAATTGAAAATGCTATATTAAACAAAGCAAAAAAAATAAGACTTGAATCAAGCTAAAAGTGTCCTCTAGATACAACCACAAAATAGTCGAAAAAAAATGGCAAAAAATATGGTCGGATAAGAATGTATTTTCTTCAACAAAAAACATTAATAAAAAAAAATATTATGTCTTAGAAATGTTTCCTTATCCCTCTGGCAAAATACATATGGGGCATGTACGAAATTATACTTTGGGCGATGTAGTAGCTAGATACAAGCGCATGCAAGGATACAATGTTCTTCATCCAATGGGCTGGGATGCTTTTGGTTTGCCTGCAGAAAATGCTGCAATAACTGAAAAAAAGCATCCGGAAGAATGGACATATCAAAATATAAAAACCATGAAAAGTCAGTTATTACAAATGGGCCTATCTCTTGATTGGAGTAGAGAATTAGCAACTTGCCACCCTGATTACTACAAACATGAGCAGAAGTTTTTTATAGATATGTATAAAGCTGGTTTAGCTTATAAAAAAGAAGCTGAGGTAAATTGGGACCCTGTTGATAAAACGGTATTAGCAAATGAGCAAGTGATTGATGGAAAAGGCTGGAGATCTGGTGCGGTTGTTGAAAAGAAAAAACTATCTCAATGGTTTTTAAAAATCAGTAAATATTCTGAAGAATTATTGAAAGACTTAGATGAATTAGAAAAATGGCCAAATAAGGTTAAAATTATGCAATCTAATTGGATTGGAAAATCTATTGGTGCTGAAATAGAATTTCAGGTTTCAGACATGAAACAAAAAATAAAAATTTTTACTACCAGACCAGATACTATTTACGGAGCAACTTTTATTGCACTGTCAGCTGAACATGAAATATCCTTAGATCTTTCAGATAAAAATTTGGAAATTAAAAAATTTATTGAAGAATGCAAAACTATAAATTCTGATAAAATTAAAAAAGGCATCAAAACTGGTTTGTTTGCCAAACATCCATTTATAAAAAATAAAAAAATTCCAATATTTATCGCTAATTTTGTTTTAACTGAATATGGTCTTGGTGCAATATTTGGTTGCCCAGCACATGATGAGAGGGATTTGGAATTTGCTCAGCAATATGGTCTGGACATAATTACTGTTGTAAGGCCAATTGACGATCATGATGATTTCAATGTTACTAACAATGCTTTCACAGACAATGGTGTTGTTATTAATTCCGAATTCTTAAATGGGTTAGAAACTAATAATGCAAAAGATTTAATTATATCTGAAATAAAAAAGAGAGGATTTGGTGAAAAAAAAATAAATTACAGATTAAGAGATTGGGGTATCTCAAGACAAAGATTTTGGGGCTGTCCTATCCCTATAATTTATAGAGAAGATGGGGAGGTAATAGCAGTTGAAGAGGAAAGTTTGCCAGTAAAACTTCCAGAGGTAAAAGAATTTTCTGAATCTTCAAATACTTTGAAAAATATTGAAAGTTGGAAGGAAACTGTTTGTAAAAAAACGGGAATGAAGGCTATTAGAGAAACAGATACTTTTGATACTTTTTTTGAGTCTTCGTGGTATTATTTTAGATATTGTAGTGCAAGATCACAAAAGCCATTTGAAAAAGATGAAATAGATTATTGGCTACCAGTTGACCAATACATAGGCGGAGTAGAACATGCAATATTACACCTACTTTACTCAAGGTTTTTTACAAAGGCCTTAAGGGACCTCGGGTATTTTAATTTAAAAGAACCGTTTAAAGGTTTGTTTACTCAAGGAATGGTTACACACCAAACTTACAAAAATAGTGGGGGTTGGTTGGAACCAAAAGAAGTTCAAAAAATTGGTGAGGATTACTTTGATCAAAATAATGATCAAGTTGAAACTGGTAAAATTGAAAAAATGAGTAAGTCAAAAAAGAATGTGGTTGATCCAAATGATATAATTGAATCTTATGGTGCAGACACAGCCAGATGGTTTATGTTATCAGACAGCCCTCCTGAAAGAGATCTTCAGTGGACGGATACGGGTATTATTGCATCTAATAAGTTCATTAATAAGCTTTGGGATATGGTTGCAAAATTTCATGAATACAAATCAAAAAATCAAGACATTGATGAAATTTTTCGAAATAAACTAAAAATAATTATTAACAATGTAGCAACGAATATTGAAAATTTTCAGTTTAATAAATCTGTTGCGAAAATTTATGAATATACAAACATATTAAATGAAAGTTTGTTAAAAAAGAATTTATCAACAAAAGATTTGGAGTGGTCTTTAAATAAACTTTCGTTAATTTTACATCCATTTGTGCCTCATATAAGTGAAGAAATATGGTCTGAGTTAAATAAAGGCACCCTGTGTATTAATGAGGCATGGCCTGTGGAGAAAGAACTTCAAAAAGAAATAAAACTAAATATTGCTATTCAAATCAATGGTAAAACAAGGGGTGTTATAGAAATTGAAAATCAATTTGATAAAGAAAATGTTATAAAAATGGTTAAAAAAAATAAAAAAATACAAAAATATTTAGAAGGAAAAAACATAAAAAGAGAAATTTATGTTCCTAAAAAAATAGTTAATTTTGTGTTATGATTTACAAAAATATATTAATTTTTATATTATTATTAATATTAACAAGCTGTAGTGGAATTGAATTTGTTTATAAGAACCCAAATAAAGCAACAAATCCTCTGGTAAACAAAACTTTATTTATTACATCGGGTAAAGACTTAACTGCATTAAATAGATACTCATCTCAATATTTTGGGCTAAGTAAAGAGCCTAGATATAAGATTATCATAAGTGTTGAGGAAACACAGACTAAAAAATCAGTTCAAAAAAATCAAGCAATCTCAAAAATAGATTATGAATTAGATTTTGATTATAATTTAAGTGATTTAGACGGTTGTTTTATATATTCAAAAAAAATATCTTCGAGATTTTCATACACTCCAAAATCGTCTGGTTATAACTTTGGCTCTGATCAGTCTTTAGAAAAAAAATATGATTTAGCAGTTAAAGAAAATATGGGGCGCTTTGTTGACTTAATAAAAGAAGTTGAGCTAGTGTGTAAAAATGAAAATTGATCCGATAAAATTAATTTTGGATAATAACTATAAATTTGAATACAAGTTTTATTTTATTTCAGGAAATGAAATAACATTAATGGAAAAAATAAAAGATCTGGTTATTAGTAATTATAGTCAAGATGATATATTAAATAAGGAAGATTTAAAAGATATTAGTTTTTATAAAAATGAAACAGGTTTGTTTGAGACCAGGAAGATATATATAATTAAAGATAGCAAAAATCTTAACGAAGATAACATTGATAATATAACTGACAATGATGATGTTTTTGTTTTTTTAATTGAAAATTCTTCTAAAATTAAACCAATAAAAAATTATTTTATTAAAAATAAAAATTTTTTATTAATTGACTGTTATGAGTTAACAAAAGAAAACAAAATTAATATTTTGAATAAAATAATTCAAGACTATAATATCAACTTAACCCAAGAACTGTACTGGTTTATTTTAGAGAGACTAGACAACAAATATATTTTTTTAGAAAAAGAATTAGAAAAGTTAAGAAATATTGAACAAGAAAATTTGAATATTGAAAATATAAAAAAAATAATTTCCTCAAATACAACATCTGGTTTGGATAGATTTTTTTTTGAGGTGTTTAATGATAATGATAAAATAATTAACACGTATAATTATAAAGTAACAAATCATAAAGAGGTTAATGAGTTTTATTTTTACTTTAAAAGATTTTGTAACTTAATTATTGATAATTATAATGAAAGTGATTTCACGAAAAGCATACCTATATATTTATTCAGAGAGAAAAATTTACTATTAGATGTTTTTAAAAGATTTAATGATAAAAAAAGGAATTCCCTTCTTAAGTTAATGTTAAAAACCGAAAAGAGCATAAGATTAGAAGGGGAATTGTCAGTGGTTATTGGATTGCGTTTTTTGTTAAACTTTAAAAGACTGATTACTTCTTGAGTCTTTTCATAATTTCATCCAGTTGATTTAGGTCTGAATAATATAGTGTCAGTGATCCGGAAGACCCATTTTCATTAAATTGAATTGATGTTTTTAGTCCAATTTTATCAGATAGTTCTTTTTCTAGATCAATAATATTTGGATCCTTGCCATGTTTTGTTTTTTTTGGTTTTTTAAATTCAGAGGTTATTTTTTCAATTTGCCGAACACTTAAATTTTTTTCAATTATCTCTCTAGCCTTTTCAATAGCATTTGGGACTCCTATTAGTGCTCTTGCATGACCCATTGTCAGTTTATCATCAATTACTAAATCTTGAATTTCTTTTTCTAAATCTAACAATCTTAATGTGTTAGATATATGGCTTGAGCTTTTTCCTATAAGTTTAGAAAGTTTTTCATTTGATATTTTTTTTAAATCAATAAGGTCTTTATAAGCTAAGGCTTCTTCTATTACATTTAAATCTTCTCTTTGAATATTTTCTATTAAAGCTGTTTCCAAAATATCATTGTCATTAATTTGTCTTACCACACAACCAATCTCATGGAGCCCAGCTAATTGGGAGGCTCTCCACCTCCTTTCACCCGCAATAATTTCAAACTGATTATTATTGGTTGGCCTAACTATTATTGGTTGAATAAGTCCTTGGTTTTTGATTGATGTAGCAAGCTGATTTAATTCTGACTCTTTAAAGTTTTTTCTTGGTTGTTTGGGGTTTGGTTGAATTTGTGAAATATTAATAAAAAGTATTCCATCTTCTTTTGTATTTTTTTCTGATGAGCCCGATAGTAAAGCCCCCAAACCCATGCCTAGTTTATTTTCTTTACTCATTGTTGTTATTATTTTGATTTAAAATTACTTCTTTTGCAAGCTCTATATATGCTAATGACCCAGCACATTGTGTATCGTATATAAGTGCTGGTTTGCCATGACTGGGCGCTTCGGATATTTTTATGTTTCTGGGAATAGTTGTTGAGTATACCTTTTTTCCAAAATGATCCCTAACATCTTTTTCAACTAGTGAACTAAGTGAGTTTCTTTTATCTACCATTGTAAGTAAAATACCTTCTATTTTTAAATTTTCATTGTAATTTTTTTTTATAAGGTCAATAGTGTTTATCAATAGTGAAAGGCCTTCAAGAGCAAAGAACTCTGATTGTAATGGAATTAATGCTGTATTTGAGCTTACTAAACAATTTATTGTAATTAGCCCTAATGCTGGAGGGCAATCAATAAATATAAAATCAAAATCATTTATGTCCCTCAAAATTTTTTTTAAAACAAATTCTCTTTCATTGATGTTGGCAAGCTCAATTTCTGCAGCTGCAAGATCTGTGTTTGCACAAATTAAGCTAAGATTGGGAACCAAAGTGTCTTTAACACCTTCTTTGATGAAGGATCCCTTTACTATCATATCATAAATTGATGGGGTTCTTCTGCCTTGATTAATACCCATTCCAGTGCTTGAATTGCCTTGAGGATCAGCATCAATTATTAGAACTTTTTTTTTAATAGCTGCAAGAGATGTTGCTAGGTTGATAGTTGTGGTTGTTTTTCCAACTCCTCCTTTTTGATTAGTTATAGAAATTATTTTTTTCACAATTTTTTAAATTTAGTTATTTGTATAATAAAACCATCACCCTTGCTTTTACTTTTGTAAAGCTTGTATTGAAAATCAAAAATTTTTTTAGCATCTTCAATTTCAGTATTAACATTTTTGCCTTTTAGAAAAAGAAGTGTTGTGCCTTTTTTTGAAAAAAAAAGTGAATAATTTAATAGCCTATCTAATGGTGCAAAAGCTCTACAAACAATATAATCAGATTTTATGTTTTTTACCTTTTCTACTCTTTTGCAGATTGTTTTAGCGCTTATATTTGTTTTTAATATAAAATTATTAATAAACTGAATTTTTTTTAGTTTTGACTCTATTAGTAAAGTATTATTATAACCATAAATACTAAGAATAATTCCTGGTAAACCCGCTCCAGTACCAAGGTCAATAATAGTAGATTTTTTTTCTTTAATAAAAATTGAAAGCTGAAGAGAATCATTAATATGCCTATCCCAAAAATTTTCAAATGTTGAAGATCCTACCAAATTAAACTTCTTGTTAGTATGTTTAAGTTTTTCATAAAAATGTTCAAATAGATCAATTTGTTTTTTTGATAAATTGTAAAAACTAATTACTTTTTCTCTGTCCAAAATTATGCGGCTTTTTTATTTTTTTTAATATGTCTTAAAATTGCAATGATAGCCGCGGGTGTTATGCCTGATATTCTTGACGCGGCTCCAATTGTAGGTGGTTTAATATGATTGAGTTTTTCGACAACCTCGTTTGATAAACTGCCAACATTTTTGTATTTGATTGAGCTTGGTATTTTTAGATTTTCCTCTTTTTTAAAAGCAAGTATATCTGCTCTTTGTCTATCTAGATAACCAGAATATTTAGCCTCTATCTCAATCTGTTCTATAACTTCTTTATTTAAATTTTTAAGCTCGGGAAAAACATTTTTTAATTTATTTGTTGTTATGTTTTGAAACGATAAAAGCTCAATGATATTTCTTTTTTTTCCATCTTTATTTATATTAATTCCGTTTTTTGAAAGCGCATTAGGAGATATATTTATTTTTTTAGCAAGTTTAAAGCCTTGTTTTATTTTTTTTAATTTTTCATCAAATAAGTTTTGTCTTTCTTTTTGTACACAACCAATGTCGATTCCTAGTGGTGTTAACCTTTGATCAGCATTGTCTGTTCTTAAAAGTAGCCTGTGTTCAGATCTTGATGTAAACATTCTATAGGGCTCGTTAGTTCCTTTTGTAACAAGGTCATCAATTAAAACCCCTAAATATCCATCCGCTCTTGTAATAATGAATTCTTTATTTGATTTAATTAATAATGATGCGTTAATACCAGCTATTATGCCTTGTGCTGCAGCCTCCTCATATCCTGTCGTGCCATTAATTTGTCCTGCAAAAAAAAGTCTTTTAATTTTCTTTGTTTCAAGAGTGTGTTTTAACTCTTTAGGATCTATGTAATCATATTCAATTGCATAAGCTGGTTGGGTTATTTCAACCTTTTCTAAACCAGCAATAGTCCTTACAAATCTTTCTTGTATTTTTGTTGGAAGAGATGAAGATATTCCATTGGGGTATATTAATTCACTTTGGAGTCCTTCGGGTTCTAAAAAAATTTGATGGGAGTTTTTAGTAGCAAATTTAACAACCTTATCTTCAATAGAAGGACAATACCTTGCGCCCATAGACTTAATTTTACCTGAATACATTGGTGAAAGGTTTATGTTTTTTGAAATAATTCTGTGTGTCTGTTTGTTTGTATGAGTAATAAAACATGATATTTGCTTTATGTTAATATCTCTGTTGATAAATGAGAAAGGTATAAGTTGTTTGTCTGCCTTCTGTTCCGTTAAGTTATTGAAATTTATAGTTTTTTTTAATAATCTTGGAGGTGTGCCGGTTTTTAATCTGCCTATTGAAAACTTTAAGCGTTTTAGTGTTTTTGCAAGATTAATTGATGGTTTGTCACCAACTCTTCCAGCAGAATATTTCTCAGAACCAACCCTGATTGATCCATTTAAAAATGTACCTGTTGTTAAAACTAGGCTTGAACAGTATATTTTTGACTTATCATCAAGAATAACGGCCTTAATTGTCTTGTTTTTAATAATTATATCTTCAACTGATGATTCAAGAAGTTCGAGATTTTTTTGAGATTTTATAAGGCTTTGTATAGCTTTTTTATACAAATCTCTGTCAGTTTGGGCTCTTGGTCCTTGTACGGCTGCTCCTCTACTTGAATTCAGCATTCTAAATTGTATACAAGATAGGTCTGTTGCCTTAGCCATTAAACCATCCAGAGCATCTATTTCTTTAACTAGGTGGCCTTTACCAAGTCCTCCAATTGCTGGATTACATGACATTTCTCCAATTTTGTCAAGTTTATGAGTGATTAATAAGGTTTTTGAGCCTACTCTTGCTGATGAAGACGCAGCCTCTACTCCTGCGTGTCCACCCCCAATAACAACTACATCATAATTTTTATAGTTTTTTTTCACGTGAAATTATTTTCCTATACAAAAATCTGAAAAGATTATATCTAAAATTTTTTCAATTTCAAATGTTTGGTTAATTTGTTGAAGCTCCTTATAACACATTCTTACATCTTCAGAGGCAGTGTCAATACTGTTAAAATTTATATTCCTTAATAAGATTAGGGCTTTTTCTATAGACCTAATATGTCTTTCACGTGAAAATGTGTTTAATTCAATATAGTTGTTTGAAACCATTTTTTGTATTTTTTTTAACAAACCTTTAATTCCATGGCCAGTTTTCGAGGATATATTGTGAATATTACTGGTTTTTGTTTTATTAATATCATATTTTGATCTAATAAAAATTTTTTTATCAATTTTTTTATATAAACTTGTTTCATTTCTCTCTAAAAAAACAAGGTTTAAATCAGAATTTTCACTGCTTTCTAAGGTTTTTTGGATACCAATTTTTTCAATTTTATTTTTATGTTTTCTTATACCCGCACTATCGATAAAAACATATTTATCACCGCCAATTTCAAGATTTGAAGATACCAGATCTGTTGTTGTACCAGGAATATTGGTTACTATTGAAATTTCTCGATCACTTATAAAGTTAATAAAAGAAGATTTACCAGTATTTGGTTTTCCAATAATCATTATCTTAAAACCAGAATGAATATGATTAGAAAGCCTAGAGCTACTTAGTTTTTTTGAAAGATCTTTAATAATGTTCCTTTTTTGTTCTTTTATTTTTGATAGTAGTTTTTTTGGAAGCTCTTCATCAGAAAAATCAATAATAGCCTCAATATCAGCAAGTAGTTTTGATAATTTAGTTAAAATTGAGTTAAGGTATTTTTCAAGACCCCCAGAAAGATTATTTATGGCACGCTTTCTTTGATTTTCCGTTTCTGCACCAATTAAATCGTTAACTGACTCTGCTTGTAACATGTTCATTTTATTATTAAGAAGAGCTCTTTTTGTAAATTCTCCGGGCTCTGCAGTTCTTAATCCTTTGTCCAACAAGGTCTGAGAAATTTTATTTATTATCGCAACACTTCCATGACATGATATTTCCACCAGGTCTTCTCCTGTGTAGCTTTTGGGTGACTTAAAAAATGTTATTAAAACCTCGTCAATTATATTTTTTTTATTGTCAGATATTTGAGTGAGTTTGGGCTTCTTGGTATTGTTTTTTATTTTTGTTAACCCTTTTATAACTTTAAAAGATTTATTGCCCGTAATTCTCAATACGGCTATCGCTGATTTAAACTTAGGTGTTGCTAGGGCAAAAACTGTATCTTTATTAGAACGCATATAGAATGCGCAATTAAACTTATAATAAATACAAGTCTAGATATTAAATTTTAAACTTATTTAGTTCCCATACTTTGGAAAAAATCGTTGTTAGTTTTGGTGCTTTTCATCTTATCTAACAAGAACTCCATTGATTCTGTTGTACCCATTGGGGCTAGTATTTTTCTTAAAATAAATATTTTTCCTAACTCGTCTTTGTCTAATAACAACTCTTCTTTTCTTGTGGCAGATTTGCCAATATCAAAAGCTGGGTATGTTCTTTTTTGACTCAATTTTCTATCTAATACCATTTCACTGTTTCCAGTACCTTTAAACTCTTCGAAAATTACCTCATCCATTCTACTGCCTGTGTCTATTAAGGCCGTTGCTATAATTGTTAAAGATCCGCCATTCTCTACATTTCTTGCAGCACCAAAAAATCTTTTAGGTCTCTGTAATGCATTTGCATCAACTCCTCCTGTAAGAACCTTACCACTTGAAGGTACAACTGTATTGTATGCTCTGCCTAACCTAGTTATAGAATCTAATAAAATCACTACATCATGTTTATATTCAACAAGTCTTTTGGCTTTCTCAATAACCATCTCTGCCACTTGTACATGTCTTGAAGCTGGTTCATCAAAAGTTGAGCTTATTACTTCACCTTTAACTTGTCTTTGCATGTCTGTAACTTCTTCAGGTCTTTCATCAATTAGAAGAACTATAAGTTTTGTATCTGGACTATTTGCTGTTATCGCGTTAGCAATTTTTTGCATAATAATAGTTTTACCGGTAAAAGGTTGAGCAACTATAAGTTGTCTTTGTCCTTTTCCTAAAGGTGCAATTATATCAATTATTCTTTCAGTTAAATCTGGCATAGGTTTTTCTTGTTCTAATCTGAATCTAGACTCAGGATATAAGGGTGTAAGGTCCTCAAAATTTACTCTATTTTTAACTAAATCAGTATCTTGGCCATTAATGTTATTTATTTTAATTATTGCAAAATATCTTTCACCTTGTTTTGGAGATCTTATTTCTCCTTCAACACTATCGCCTGTTCTTAAGCTAAATTTTTTTATCTGAGATGGTGATACATAAATATCATCAGGTCCAGGTAAATAATTTGACTCTGGTGAACGAAGAAAACCAAAACCATCTTGCATAATTTCTATTACACCAAGTCCGGTAATTGCTTCACCTTCATCTGCAATAATCTTAAGAATTGCAAACATTAGATCTTGTTTTCTAAGGGAAGAAGGGTTTTCTATTCCAAGCTTATCAGCTTGTTTCAATAATTCTTCAGGATTTTTATTCTTTAATTCTTGTAAATTCATATTTTTTTGGAGTGGTATTGGAAATGAAATTATTTATTACAAAAAATAGTTATTAATGTCAAAATAAATAATATTTATATAATATTAATTGTAGTTGTATTTGTAGGCTGAATCACAATAATTTTAAATTTTTAATAGTTTTTCCAACCAATACTAACAAGGCTGATAATCTGTTAATTACTGGTGTTAATAAATTTGATATTTAATAAATATACAACTTTTACAAGTATTTAATAAATAATAAACATATTAATAACCTGTTATAAAATAAGGATAATTTTATTAATAGAATATTATGGATATTTTTTTGCGTATTTATTAAACTGTTAACAAAAGGTTGTTTAAAAAAAATTATTTTTTCATGAATTTAAATCTAGTTTAATTATGTTAATAAGTACTTAGTTTATCAACATGATTACCAACAGCAATTATATATTGGCAAGTTCTAGTAAGTCTAGATTCAGTATACTTAAAAACGCAGGAATTTCTTTTAAACAAGTAAAACCTTTATGTAATGAGGAAAAAATTAAAAAAAAACTATTCAAAGAGAAATTTTCACCGTCTAAAATTGCAAAAACACTATCATATGAGAAGGCCAAAAGTATAAGCAAAACTAAAAAATATTATACCAAGAATGTAATTGGTTGTGACACAATAATTTATTTAAATAAAGAAATATTTAATAAAGCAAACAGTTTATTAGAGGCTAAAAGAAAGTTAAAAGTTTTGTCAGGAAGAAAGCACAAAATTATTACAGGCCTAACAATTTGTAAAGAGGGAAAAAAGGTTTGGCAGTGTTCTGCAACTACGGAAGTTAAAATAAGAAACTTAAAAACAAAAGAAATAGACGGCTATCTTAAAAAAACAGGAAAACAGATTATAAACTCCGTTGGATGTTATCAAATTGAAGCTCTTGGTCCAAGTATAATAGAAAAAATAAATGGAGACTTTTTTAATGTAATGGGTCTTCCTTTATTTAAATTACTTAAATATACACATTCTCACAGATGAAATATTTTTACGTAGTAGGAAATAAAACATCTAAAAGCCTGTCTCCAGTAATTTTTAATTACTGGTTTAGCAAATATAAAATCAACGCAAGATACGGTTTTATAGAAACGACTAGTAAGGGGTTTGAAAAAAAAATAAAAAAAACCCTTAATAAAAAAAATCTTATTGGCCTAAACATAACAATTCCATTTAAACAAAAAATAATGGGTTATATTGACAGTCTGGACAAACACGCAAAAAAAATAGATGCAGTAAACTGTGTTTCTCTAGGAAAAAAAACTGAGGGAATTAATACTGACTGGGTAGGGTTTTTTAAGGCTATACCAAAAGTTCATTCCTTTAAAAACAAAAAAATTTTAATTATTGGTTATGGAGGTGCCGCACTAGGCATACATTATGTTTTAAAAACAAAAGGTTTTAAGAACATCTTCATTGTTAATAGAACAAAGAAAAGGCTTGGTTTTGAAAATCAAAGAAAATTTACCCTTAGCTTAAACAATTTAAACATATATTTAAAGAAGGCTGATTTAATAATAAATACAACACCAACAAACCCTATAAACAAAAAACAAGCACAGCTTGTTAAAACAAAAGCCCTTATAAATGACATTGTTTATATTCCTAAGGAAACAGGTTTTTTAAAAAACTTTCCAAACCACAAAAAAATTTATGGCATTTCAATGTTGCTTGAGCAAGCTAAACCATGTTTTAAGACTTGGTTTGGTTTTGATCCTATTATAGACACAAAACTTATAAAAATTTTGGAAAAAAAAACAAAGTGACCAGAATAATAGGAATAACTGGTGGTATAGGATCTGGAAAATCCACCTTTTCCAAACAAGTTAAAAAAAGAGGCTTAAGACTATTAGACTCTGATGAACAAGTTTCATTTATTTATAAGAAGCCAAACAAGAAATTCTTAGTTTTTTTAAAAAAAATAGGTCTTGGCAAAGCCATTAGCGGCGATAAAATTAATAAAAAAATTATATCAAACACCATATTTAATAACAAAGTAAAAAAATTAAAATTAGAAAAGTATATATTTAAAATAGTTAGAAAAAATAGATCAGAATTTATTAAAAAGGAAAAAAAAAGAAAAACAAAAATAGTTTTTTTGGACATACCCCTGTTGTTTGAGAATAAATTGAGCAAACAATTTGACACAGTTATTTCTATAATTTCATCAAGAAAAGAGAGATACAACAGGTTAAAAAAATCAAAAAAAATATCAAAAAACTTGTTTGATAAAATAATTAAATCTCAAACTTCGGATGTAGAAAGAGATAAAAAATCTGATATAGTTATAAAAAACAATACAAGTATGAAAATTTATTTAAATAGGGTTAACAGAGTTTTGGATAAAATAATTAAATGAGAGAAATTGTTTTGGACACAGAAACAACTGGATTAAACCATAATTCTGGCGACAGAATAATTGAAGTAGGCTGTGTTGAACTTAAAAACCATATACCAACAGGTAAGACACTTCAATTTTATTGTAAACCTGATATAAATATATCTGAGGGCGCAAAAAAAATTGTTGGACTATCTGATGATTTTTTAAATAATCAAAAAACCTTTAAAGACAATCATGAAAAATTATTAAAGTTTATTAAAGAAGACACACTTATTATTCATAATTCATCTTTCGACTTAGGTTTTATAAACAAGGAACTTTCTTTAATTGGTTTAAAACCCTTAACAAATCCTGTTGTTGATACTGTTTCTCTTGCAAGACAGGTCCTTAATACAAGAATAGCTAATTTAGACTACTTATGTAGAAGATTTAATATAGATCTGTCAGAAAGATCTCTCCATGGAGCATTATTAGACTCTCAGCTTTTAGCCTCAGTTTACCTAGAGTTAAGAGGAGGGAAGCAGTTTTCTATGAAGTTAGACGAATCTAACAACAAAGATAAAATTATCTCAAATAACAACTTAAACAAAGAAAAAACAAAACAAATTGAACTTAAGGAAAGCCATATCTCAGCCCACAAAAATTTGATAAAAAAAATAAAAAACCCAATTTGGAACAAATTTAACTATTAATAATGAAAAAAGTAATTATATGATTTTTTATGCTTTATGGAGATCTACAGTTTTTTGATATTATTATCTTCGCAGCTATAGCTATTTTTATAATTTATAGACTTAGAAGTGTTTTGGGAAAAAGGACTGGTTTTCAGAAAAATATCAGTGATCATAAACCCAAATATAAAGAAGAAAAAGAAGAAAAAGAACAAATCGATGAAATTCCTTCATTGTTAGATAATGAAACTAAGCTTGGAGAAGTTTATAAAAAAGTTCCAAACTTTAATCACAAACAGTTCTTAGAAGGCGCAAAAAAAGCTTTTGAAATAATTATAACATCTTTCAACAATGGTGATAAAAAAACATTAAAAGACCTGGTTTCAAAAGATGTTTATCTAGCATTTGAAAAAGCTATAGACAACAAAGAAAACAATTCATCATCCCAGTTTTATTCATTAATTATTGAAGGTGTAGAAGCAGCTAAGGTTGAAAACAACACCATATCAATATCAATAAACTTTATAAGTGAACAAATGTTAAATAATGATGAAGGTAAAATAATTAAGAACAAAGATACGTGGACTTTTGAAAAAAGGGTTAATTCATCCAGTCCAATATGGACACTAACACAAACTTAATAATTGTCTCTCCAGAAACTAAAAAAAAGAATAAAAAAAAACGAAGGCTACTCTAATATCCCCTATAAAGATAAACTTGGATTCAAGACAATAGGATACGGACATTTAATTAAAAAAAACGAAACATATTTTTTTAAAACTAAATATAAAAAATCACATTTGAATTATATTTTTAATCAGGATTTCAAAAAAGCATATAAAAAATACAAAACACTATTTTATAAAAAACAACACAATCAAAATGACAAAGAGTTATTAATTGAGATGATTTTTCAATTAGGTGCAAAAGGTGTATCAAAATTTAAAAATATGTTATTTTATTTAAACAGACAAGAAAGATACATGGTGTGTTTAGAAATGTTAGACAGTCTTTGGTATTTACAAACACCAAACAGAGTTGATAATTTAATAAAAAATTACACAGAAAATTAAATGGAAGAAGATATTTTTCTAAAAAAAATGAAAGGTGTAAAGCCAATTAACAAAGATATCGTAAAGTCAAAAAAATATAATAAAAACAAAAAAAATAAAAGTGATATAAAAAACTTAAAAAAAGAACCCAGGTTAATTAAAAATTTTCAAGAGACCAATCAAACCAAACCAAAGCTCAACCTTTCTTTTGGTGAAATTAACAAAGATCTTAAAAGAGGAAAAATTAAAATAGACAGAAGGCTTGATCTTCATGGCTATTCTCTTTTGGATGCATATGAAAAATTTAAAAAGGAAGTTGTAAAAACATATAATAGAAATAAAAGATGTTTGCTTGTGATAACCGGAAAAGGATCCTATTTAAGTCCCAATAAATATAAAGAAATTGAAAACGATCAAAAACCCAAATTGTTTTATGGTAAAATTAAAAATTCCATTATTAACTGGATAAACGAAGATGAGCTTAAGAATTATGTTTTAACATATCAAGATGCAGGAATAGAAAACGGAGGAGATGGAGCAATATTTGTATATTTAAGAAAAAAAAGCTAGCTCTTTCTTAATTTAAAAATCCTATCTTTAAAGTGTATATTTATTTTTTCAGGCAAAAAATCAATTTCATTTATAATAAACTCAATTTTTTTAAGATCATTTCTTTTATGATCTGCCCATATATTTTTATAATCACTTATTTCTAAAACAATTTTTTTTGTATTATTTAAAATTATTCTTTTCATTATATAAATTCTCCTACCATCAATTGTTTTAGCTGTTTTGTGGCCTTTTAATATATTTATAAAAGATGTAATTGGATCAAAATATTTAGATAACTCATACAAGCTTACTCTAGAATGTTCTTTTTCTATTGGGTCTTGAGTTAACTTTATCAAATAATTATCAAAACTCATTTCTACAACTTTTAATTTTTTTTTCGTTTTCCAATACTGTTTATATTCTTGAGCCTCAAATTTATTATTTTGAATTATTCCCTCGGATATATAATTTCCTTCAAATTTATAAAGAGGTGAAAAAATTCCAGAATTTTTAAGATTGATCTCTGTTTTATATTTACTTCCCTCAATTTTGAGTGACCAATTAAATTTACCAATTTTAATACCTGAAGTGCTTACATTATAGAATATGTCAAAATCTTTTGCTTGAGCAGCATTAAAAAAAAAAATTATAATTATAATAAAAATCCTAATCAAATATAACCTCATAAAAATTCAGTATTTTTTTGGTAAATTTATATTCTGGGACCTCTTTTTTAAATATATTAAAATTACTCTCTAAATAATCTATATCATTTGGTGATCCTATTAAAACAAAACTATTCTTCATGTTTTTTTTTAAAGGCGATGACAACTTAAAATGATTTGTTACAGGATCCCCTTTCTTATGCGGCATATGAAACGAAACCTTTTTATCCTTTAGTTGGTATCTCATACTAGCAAATAATAGTCGGTCAGAAACAACATAATTTTCAATATTTTTTTGATAAGCTTTATTATAAACGTAATCTGCAAACTCACTCAAACCATTTATTCTATTAAAAATTTTTGATTGGTAGCTTGTACCTATAAGTCCAAAAAAAATAATACAAAAAATAAAATTAAAAAAAAGATTTAGATTTTTAAATATATTATTATTTAAACGAATAAATAAAAATAAGAAAAAAGTTACCAGAGCTGGGGCCGCCCAATTTGCATTAGCCCTTACAATTATTGCTTCAATAAATACAATTAAAAATATGGGTATTGAGAAAATTAATAACATTTTCTGGTTCTTGCTAATATTTAAGTTTTTAAAACCAATTATATTTCCAATAAAAATAAAAGGACCTAACATAAAAATTTGAATAAATAGAAATTCAAAACCCCTAAAAAAATTTATTTTTAGATTATCTAAATTAGCATTATCAGATGTATGTTGTATTGTTATCCAATCATTTTTTAGATTCCAAATTATATTTGGCAGTAAGATTAAGAAAATACAAAATATTGTTATAAAAAAACCAAAAAAATTTTTTATAAAAAAAACTCTAAACTCATAATCTAACAAAATATAAATTAATAAACATATTAAAAAATAAACTGCCGCATATTTTGAAAGAAATGCTAATCCAATAAAAATACCCAATTGAATAAAGTTATTTATCTTTGGTAGTTTTTTTATTTTTAATAACTGAGTTAATGAAAGCGTCCAAAAAAGTAGTAAAAAAATGTCAGTACTTAAAATAAAAGATGAAAAAGAAACCGCAGGTATAAACAAAAATAACAATGAACAAGAAAGAGAATTATTTTTATTTAAACCTATGTTTTTACACAAATCATAAATTGCAAAAGCTGTTAAAATATAAACTATGGATGGAAACAATTTTAATGAAACAAAATTATCACTAAATATTTCCGTATAAACACTAATTATCCAGGCTAAAAAAGGTGGTTTTGAATAATAACCAAAATCTAGCTTTTTGGACCACAACCAATACTGAGCCTCATCTCCAAATAAATCAAAATTAGTAAAATTAATTGCAATTATTTTTATTAAAAACAAAATTGCTACTAAAATAAACAAAAGCCTATTGTTCATAATATTTTTTATAAACTAAGGTCATAAGGAAATTTAATAGAACTACTATTATGCCTGCAAATACAACATCACTTAAAAAATGCCCCCCTGCAAGAATTCTTATAAAACCAAGTAAAAATCCAAATAACAAGCTTAAATAAAGAAACAGGCTATTTTTGGTAATAAAATATAATATTATAATAGCAAATCCAACTGAGGCGTCACCCGATACAAATGAGCAATTTGTTTCGCAGGAATCACTTAATTTATACCATGGCGTAAATGTTTCTTCTCCACCAAGCTGTAATACATCTCCGGGCCTAGCCCTTCCCCAAAAATTCTTTAAAATTAAATTTACAAATATTAATATTGAAAAAATTTGAGAAGACCAAATTAATACAATTTCGTTAATTGAAAATTTGTAATCAAAAAATATCTTATTTATTTTAAAATATCTACCAACAATTGGTAAAATTAAAATATAAACTAAAATAAATGGAATTAAAATTTCTCTAAACAATAATGAAAAAAAATCAAAACTTTGTATATAGAATTGAGAATCACCATAATAAAATAAAGCCGCTACATATAAATCAAGAGATGGGCCTACACTTAAAAATATACATAGCCCAACTAAGAAAAAAATGTAGTATAAAACTAAGGTGTTTTTTTCAAAAACAACTTCATAAAACAAAAACTTTTTATTTTTTATTATAAAAAAATTATTTAAACTCTTAAAGACTATTAGGGCCAACAAACCACCACCGATTACATCGGTAAAAAAATGAGCGCCAACAACTACCCTGCTTAGTGCAATAATACTTGCAAGAATATAAAAATAATATTTTAGTTTTGGTAAAATTGTACTTAATATAAAACAAACCATAAATATTGTAGATGAATGCCCAGAAGGGAATGAATGAAAATTTGAATCAAGTGTAAAAAAATTAAAATCAAAACCTTCTTCAAAGTTAGTGTGGTTTGGCCTTGGTCTTCCAACTAAATGTTTTATAATTTGTGTTAAGGCCCCCGCTACAATTAAATAAATAATAGTAGATATAAAAAAACTTATTTTTTTATCTAAATTCTTTTTTTCAAATATATTTAATTTATTTCCTGTAAAAAAAATTATTAGAAAAATTATTGAAATTGCAAAATACCAAAAGGAATTCCCTAGTTCAGTAATATTTATAAAAAATTGCTTTAAATAAACACTTACAAGACTATCATTTAAACTTAAAAAAAAATTATAGAAACCAAGATCCAAATTAAACCATATAAAAATGCTTAAAAATATTATGAGAAAAAAAAGTAACTCAATTTTTATTTTATTAAAAAAGCTCATTTTTTATTAGTTAAAAAATAAATGAGTTTTATAGTATAAATTTTGATAAGTCCTGACTTTTAATTAATTCTCCAAGACTATTCTCAACATAATCCTTGTTTATGATAATTTTTGTTGGTCCTATATCAGATGCTGTAAAACTAACTTCTTCTAAGAGCTTTTCCATAACCGTGTGAAGCCTTCTTGCGCCTATATTTTCTACATTTTGATTAATTTCTGTAGACAATGTAGCTATAGTTTCAATACCACTTTCTTCAAACTCTAATTCAACTTTTTCTGTTCCAAGTAATCCTTTATATTGTTTTATTAAGCTGTTTTGGGTTTCAGTAAGTATTAGAATAAAATCTTTTTTGCTAAGACTATCAAGTTCAACTCTAATTGGAAGCCTACCTTGTAATTCAGGTAGCATATCAGCTGGTTTTGATAAATGAAATGCACCTGACGCTATAAACAAAATATAATCTGTTTTTACAACGCCGTGTTTTGTGTTCACAGCAGTTCCTTCTATTAATGGTAATAAATCTCTTTGAACACCCTCCCTAGATACATCTGCTCCACCTCTATCACTTCTTGATGTAATTTTATCTATTTCATCAATAAAAACTATTCCATTTTCCTCTACATTATTTAACGCTCTTGTATTTATTTTATCTTGATCAAGAAGCTTTTCAGTTTCTTCATTGAGTAAATACGCATGAGAATCATTTACTGACATCTTTTTCATCTTTTTTTGACCACCAAAGTTTTTACCAAACATATCACCTAAGTTAATCATGCCCATTTGTGATCCAGGCATTCCAGGTATATCCATTGTTGGAAGATTGAAAGATGCATTTGCTGATACTGGTATTTCAACCTCTTTATCGTTTAATTCACCTGATCGTAATTTAGCTCTAAAGCTATCTCTAGTTGATGGCGTTGAGCTTTTTGATACTAGAACATCAAGAATTCTCTCTTCAGCATTTTTTTCTGCTTTTGCTTTTACTTCTTTGCCCATTTCAATTTTTGTTTTTGTTATGCTTATTTCCACAAGATCGCGTATTATTTGTTCCACATCTCTACCAACATAACCAACCTCTGTAAATTTTGTTGCCTCAACTTTTATAAAAGGAGCGTTTGCAAGTTTAGCAAGTCTTCTCGAAATTTCAGTCTTTCCACAACCAGTTGGACCAACCATTAATATATTTTTAGGAACAATTTCTTCCTTTAATGATTCATCGAGTTGTTTTCTTCTCCATCTGTTTCTTAATGCGACAGCAACCGCTCTTTTTGCTTTTTTTTGCCCTATAATAAATTTGTCTAGTTCAGAAACAGTTTCTCTTGGACTAAAACTTGACTCCATCTTATAGCTCTATAGTTTCATAAACAATATTATGATTTGTATAAATACATATGTCAGCAGCAATATTTAAAGACTCAATAGCAATTTCTTTAGCATTCATTTTAGTGTTTTTAATTAAGGCCTTAGCAGCACTATTTGCATAAGGTCCACCAGAGCCTATTGCCAGTATACCATCATCAGACTCTATAACATCTCCAGTACCCGACAATAATAAGCTGATATCTTTATCAGCAACTATCATCATAGCTTCTAATCTTCTTAAATATCTGTCAGTTCTCCAGTCTTTAGCCAATTCTACACAAGCTCTTTTAAGTTGATTTTTATACTGATCTAACTTTCCTTCAAGTCTTTCAAATAAAGCAAAAGCATCTGCAGTTGATCCGGCAAATCCAGAAATAACTAAATTATCTGCACCTAACCTTCTTATTTTTTTAACATTTGATTTCATAACAGTATTTCCAAGACTTGCCTGCCCATCACCAGCAATAACAACAAGATTGTCTTTTCTAATACCAACAATAGTAGTAGATTTGATTAAATTTTTTTTCATATTTGACCTATAAGTTAAAATGGCTATTTAATTATTTTTATCAAGTGATTTACCTAGAAATTATTCAAATTCGCTGATATTAGGCAAAAATGAGAAAAGGCAAAGTAGAGAGAAATACAAAAGAAACTAAAATTTTTTGTACTATAAATTTAGACGGATCAGGAAAAGCAAATATATCTACAGGCATAGGCTTTTTTGATCATATGTTAGAACTATTTGTTCATCACAGTTTGATTGATATGGACTTAAAAACAACAGGTGATACCAATGTCGATCTACACCATAGTGTAGAAGACACAGCTTACGCCATTGCACTTGCAACAATAAAAGCACTAGGTGAAAAAAAAGGAATTAATAGGTATGGTTTTTTTTATGTGCCAATGGATGAATGTCTTTCTCGATGCGTTATAGATTTTAGTGGAAGACCTGAGCTTGTGTGGAAGGTTAATTTAGGATTAGAAAAAATTGGCGAAATGGACACTGAGTTATTCCTTGAGTTTTTTAAAGCGTTTACAAATGAATCTAAATGCAACCTACACATAGAAAATTTATATGGTCAAAATAATCATCACATTATTGAATCTTGTTTTAAGGCATTTGCTAAAAGTTATAGAATAGCTGTTGAAAGTGATCAAAGAAGGAATAACCAAATTCCCTCTTCTAAAGGTATGCTCTAGTTAGGATGAAACAAATTACCATAGTCGATTATGGTTCAGGAAACGTTTTGTCTGCTCAAAAATCTTTTATCAAAGTTGTAAAAGACAATAATTTAGAATACAGGGTTTTAATATCTAATGACTTAGATGATATTAAAAAATCAACCCATGTAGTCTTACCAGGACAAGGTGCTTTTGATACTTGTATGGCAGGTATTAAAAAAAAACCTGGATTGATTGAAGCCCTTTATGATTTTGCTATTGTTAAAAAAAAACCATTTCTAGGTATATGTGTTGGAATGCAGATGTTAGCTAACGATAGTGAGGAAAATGGTTTTCATCTAGGTTTAGGCTGGGTAGAAGGTCACATAAAAGCTCTGCCATCAAAAAAATTAAAAATGCCACATATGGGTTGGAATTTAGTAAAGCCTATTAATGATAATAATTTAGTTAAAAATCGTGATGACTATTATTTTGTTCATTCGTACTATTTTGAATGTAAAAATAATGAAAATATTTTGGCAGAAACTCAATATGGAATAAATTTTACTTCAATTATTGGTAAAGAAAATATATACGGCGTACAGTTTCATCCTGAAAAAAGCTCCTCCCAAGGATTAAACTTAATAAAGAATTTTGTGATTTAAAAATATGTCAATACAACTAAAACAAAAAATTAATATTTCAGTGGAAATACTTGATGCACTATCTCAAATTGATCTTGCAGACTTGTGTAATATTACTGAACAAGCAATTAGTGCTGGTGGAGGTTTTGGATGGTTAAGGGTTCCAACAAGAGAAGTGCTAAATCAATATTGGAACAAAATAACTGAAGATAAATTTTCTGATCTTGTGGTTGGTAGACTCAATGGGGTCATTGCCGGCACTCTCCAACTATCTTATGAAGCGCCAAATGTTGAGTCTAGAAAAAATATTGCTCAAATAAAAAGACATTTTGTTGCTCCATGGGCTAGAGGATATGGCCTTGCGAAGTCAATGATAGATTTTTCAGAACAAAAAGCCAAAGAAAATAATATAAAATCTATTCAACTTGCTGTTAGAGAAACTCAAGATGCTGCAGTAAAATTATTTTCAGGTAAAGACTATAAAATATGGGGAGAAAATCCATATTATGCTTTTATTAATGGAAGTTTTATTAAAGGAATATATTTTTACAAAAACCTGTAGTGCAAATTATACCAGCTATCGATCTTAAGGATAATAAGTGTGTTCGACTAACAAAAGGCGAGGATGACACCAGTATTGTTTTTAATGAAGAGCCTGAGAAACAGGCAATGTATTTTCAAGAAAAAGGTTGTAAAAAATTACATATTGTAGACCTAGATGCTGCTTTTGGAAGACCAGATATTAACCTACCCTCAATAATAAAAATAAGAAAATCAATTTCAATACCTATACAATTAGGCGGAGGAATAAGAAGTGAAACAGATTTAGAAAAATATATTAACTTAGGAATTGAAAACCTTATTATTGGCTCAATGGCTGTTAAAGAACCTGAAAAATTGAAAATTTTATCAAATAAACATAAAAATAAAATATACGTTTCATTAGATATTATTAATAACAGTGTAATGGTTAGAGGCTGGAAAGAAAAATCTACTTTAAAAATAGAAGATGTTATTAATTTATATAATGATACAAATATTAAAGGATATATTTTAACTGATATTCAAAATGATGGGATGCTAAAAGGATTAAATACAGTTTTTATAAAAAATATAGTAAGTAAAATAGAAAAAAATGATGAAAACAAAAATGCTATTATAGCAGGTGGCTTAACAAATTATCAAGATTTAATAAATTTAAAAAATTTAAATTTAAGAAACATAGAAGGAATTATTTCGGGTAAATCTTTTTATGTTGGTAATATTGATTTAGCCAAAGCGCAAAAAATATTAGACAATAATGGTTAAAGTAAGAATCATTCCTTGCCTTGATGTTAAAAACGGAAGAGTTGTCAAAGGTATAAATTTTGTTGACTTAACAGATGCAGGCGATCCCGTTGAACAAGCAAGGCACTATTCAGAAAATGGCGCTGATGAAATATGTTTTTTAGATATTAGCGCTTCATTAGAAAATAGGAACACTATGCTAAATGTTGTTAGAAATACAGCTCATGAAGTTTTTATTCCCCTTACTGTTGGCGGAGGAATCTCTTCAATAGAAAATATTCACTCATTACTTAAAGCTGGCGCAGATAAAGTATCTATAAATTCAGCTGCTATTAAAAATCCTGATATAATAAAAGAGTCATCAGAATACTTTGGTAATCAATGCATTGTTGTAGCGGTAGATGCAAAAAGGAATAAAAATGATTGGTATGTATATTCTCATGGTGGAACAAAGAATACAGGTTTATTTGCATTAGACTGGATTGAAAAAGTTCAAAAATTAGGTGCAGGTGAAATTTTATTAACATCAATGGATAAAGATGGAACAAAATCAGGTTTTGATAATGAACTATTAGGAAAAGTGTCAGAATTTTTAAAAATTCCTTTAATTGCAAGTGGCGGAGTTGGAAAATTAGAACATTTTTATGAAGGTGTTGTTAAAGGTAAGGCAAATGCATTACTAGCAGCATCAGTCTTTCATTTTAATGAAATAAGCATTAAAGAAGTAAAAGATTATCTTTTTAATAAAAACATAGAAGTTAGATTATAAAATGAATATTGATGAATTATATAATATCATTGAATTAAGAATTAAGAAAAAAAATAAAAACTCTTATACCAATAAGCTTTTAAAATTAGGACCAAAAAAAATAGCAGAAAAATTTGGAGAAGAGTCAACTGAACTTATAATAGATTATCTTAAGGGCTCAAAAAGAAGAACTATTGAAGAAGCTGCCGATGTTATTTATCATTTGTTAGTACTACTAAAATCAAAAAAAATAACCTTACGTGAAATTAACAATGAACTCTCAAAGAGAAAATAATATGTATAATAAAGATAATATATTTGCCAAGATTCTAAGAAATGAAATACCATGTGATAAAGTTTATGAAGATGATATTTCTCTCTTTTTTAATGATATAAATCCACAAGCAAAAATACACGTATTAGGTATTCCAAAAGTACAGTGTGTTGACTATTTTGATTTCATTGATAATTCTAATGAACAAACAATAACTTCTTTTTTTAAAACCGTTAATAATGTTATTGATAAATTAAATATTAAAAGTGATGGATTTAGACTTATTACGAACTCAGGTATAAATGGGGGTCAAGAGGTTCCTCATTTTCATGTCCATATTCTTGCTGGAGAAAAAATTGGCAAATTAAGATAATCAATTTTTTACGATTATATAATTAACTATTTCCTTAACACCTTTTATTGTTTTTAGAGCATCTATTAATTTTTCAATTTGTTTTTCATTAGTAGTTATGCCCGCAACATATATTTTACCTTGAATTGTTTCAAAATTATATGCAACAGCTCTTAATCCAATAGTTTTTGCAGCAACTCCTTTAGCCTGGGTATTTATCCATAAATCATTTGCATAATCTTTAATACCCTCTCTATCACCTATTTGAATTTCATTGATTACCTCAATTACCCCTTCAACTTCCCAGACTAACCTGACAGCTTCTATTCTATTTTCTTGAGTATCAACAAGCCCTGTTAATAAAACTCTTCCTTCTAGGACAGTAGTATTAATATCAATAAATAAGTTCTCTCCTGCGCCAATAAATTTTGCTGCCACATTAACTTTTATTGTTGCATCATCAACAACTGTACCAAGAGACCTATCCCCTTCTGCAACTACCATTGTTGTTGCTCCACCACTTGCTAAGATATTAGCAGGTGAACAACCATAGTTTAAAAAACCAAAAACTAAAATACTTAAGCTAAAAAAAAGCTTTACAATTTTGTTATACTGAGAACCCATTTGTATACTTTATTTTTTTTTATTCCTGTTAATTTATGTACTATTTGAACGACGTCGGTCAAAGAAAATTTTGATAGCAGCTTTTTTATTTCATTGTCATATATATCCATAGTATCAGAATCAGAATTTTTGACTGTCTTTCCCTCCATTACCATAACAAATTCCCCTTTTACATTTTCTGTACGTTTAGATATTTCGTTTTTAATTTCTTTTGCACTGCCTCTAAAAACTTTTTCATTAACTTTTGTAATTTCTTTTGACAAACTCAAGTTCCTTTCAGGTATAAATTTGTTAATTATATCAAGACACATTATTATTTTATGACTAGATATAAAAAATACCGATGTCTGTTTTAAATTACTAATATTATTAATGAAATCTGAAACATGCTTACTGGTCTTTGGTAAAAAACCAGCAAAAAAAAACTCATTTATAGGAATTCCAGATAATTGAAGAGCTGGAATAATTGCACTTGGGCCCGGTATAGTTGTTATTTTGATATTTTTTTTAATACAATGTTGTAAAAGTTTGTATCCAGGGTCTGAAATTAGTGGAGAGCCAGCATCAGATATTAAAGCAATTAATTTTTCATTAAGGTTTTCTTCAATTTTTTTAATAACAATATTCTCATTATAGTCATGAAGTGAAATTAATTTCTTTTTAATGCCTAAATTATTTAGTAACTTAAGAGAATGTTTTGGATTTTCACATATAACAATATCTGCCTGAGTCAGTGTTTCAATTGCTCTTTCTGATATGTCTTTTAAATTTCCGATAGGTGTGGCAATAATATGTAGATTACTCATCTCTTTTTTCGTTTTTTATTGTTTTATATTTATAATTTCATGTTCTCCAGTAAATTTATCAAAACAAACAAACATAAAGAAAAAAGCACCCATTGTATTGGACAAACAAATACCGGATAACAATATACAAAAAGAAATTTCTTTAGAAGATGACACAAAATTACCAATTCATAATTTTCCTGACGCAGAATTAAGCAAAACTGTCACAATGCTTTTTTCAAAACAAGAAAAAATTAATATAGTAAATCAATTTGTAAATGTAGCTGAGTTGGGCGTATATGATAAAAACCTAAAAAATGTAAGTTTAGAAATAAAGTACTTTAATGACAATTTAGAACTAAAAAAAATTATTTCTGACACAAAAGAGCCTGGAAAGATTTATATTGGGCCGATAACAAATAAAAATACTTCTGTATTAAATAATTTTTGCAAAGATGGAGTAATTTTTTTTTCATTTTCATCTGACACAAAACTAGCTGATGATTGTATTTTTTTATTAAACTTTTTTCCAAAGAATGAACTTGAACAACTATTTTCTTATCTTGATATTAACACAAAAGTAGCATTACTTTATCCAGAAAACAAATATGGATATATGATTAATGCATTAATAGATGATGTAGTAAATAATAGTGACTCTATATTGATCAATAGATCTTCATATAAAAAAGATTTATCTAACGTTAGAGAAGCAATCAAGGAACTTGGAAAGTATGAATTAAGAAAATATGAATTAAATAGACAAAAACAAATATTACTTTCTAAAAAAGATGAAAAATCAATAAAGAGGTTAAGAAAACTAGAAAAATTTAAAACAACAAGTGATTATGATTTTACGCATTTATTAATAGCTGATTATGGACTAAACTTATTACAAGTTGCTCCGTTATTGCCTTACTATGATATTGATCCAAATATAGTACAATTTATGGGCACTGGAGTTATAGATGATGAAAATTTTTTTTCAGAACCATCTTTACAAAACGCTATTTTTCCTGGAGTCGAAAAAAATAAAAGAAAAAAATTGTTAAATAATTATCAGAATATATACGGAGATAATTTTATTAGAATTTCAACACTCCCTTATGATTTGGTTGGTATTTTAAATTATGTTTTTTCTAAAAATATAAGCCTTTACGAATTAATAAAACTTTTAAATAATCCCAATATAAGATTTGATGGTGTAGACGGCAATTTTTATTTTAGGAACAATCTTATAGAAAGAGATTTAAAAATATTAAGAATATTTAATGGAAATGCAAAAAGCATTAATTAGTTAAAAAATTAATTAATTTTGTAACTGCAATGGATCTGTGGCTGATTGAGTTTTTCTCTTTCATACTCATCTGACTAAATGTCTTATTAAATCCATCTGGAATAAATATTGGATCATAACCAAACCCATTCTTACCTGAAGTAGTTTTAGCTATTGTTCCCTTGGTTATACCTTCAAAAACTATATTATAATTGTCTTTAAAGGTTAAGCAAATTGAAGATTTAAAGTAAGCTTTAGAATTATTTTTTTGATGAACTTTTTTTTGTATATATTTAAAACATTCATTCTTATTTTTAAATTTACTAATAAATCTTTTCGACAATACTCCCGGCCTGTTATCAAGGGCCTCAACACATATTCCTGAGTCATCTGCAAAGCATGCTAAATTAGTTTTTTTAAATCCGAATTCACTTTTTAATTTTGCATTTTCTGCAAAACTTAGACCAGTTTCTTTTGGTTCATTATTTATAGAAAAATCAATTAAAGAAAAAATTTTTACTGAATTACCTCTAAATATTTTCTTTATCTCGTTAACTTTATTATAATTATTAGAAAAAAATAATAATTCTTTCAATTTATTCCAATGCCTTTTTTTGCAAGGTAATGATTTCTTTTATACCTTTTTTGGCTAGATCAAACATTTCATTAAATTGATTATCATTAAAAAAGAATTCTTCACCAGTAACCTGTATTTCAGAAATATCTCCCGTATCACAAATTACAAAATTAGCATCTACTTGTGCTGATGAGTCTTCTTTATAATCCAAATCTAAAATTGGCTTGTTATCTATTATACCTGTTGAAACGGCACCGATAAAATTTTTAATTATTGGTTTTTGAATGTTATAATTTTTTTTTAATTTTTCTATAGCTATATAAAGTGAGATAAAACCTCCACTAATTGATGCTGTTCTTGTACCGCCGTCTGCTTGAATTACATCACAGTCTATTTTAATTTGTCTCTCTCCGAGATTATTTAGGTCAATTATTGATCGCAAACTTCTTCCAATCAATCTTTGAATTTCTTGCGTTCTTCCTGATTGCTTTCCTTTTGCAGACTCTCTGTCCATTCTTGTATTGGTAGATCTTGGAAGCATACCATATTCAGCTGTAACCCAACCCTTGCCAGTATTTTTTAACCAATGAGGAACTTTTTCATCAATAGTGGCCAGGCAAATAACATGTGTATTACCAAATTTAACTAAACAAGACCCATCCGCATGAATATTTACATTTTTTTCGAATGAAACCTCTCTCATTTCACTGAAGGATCTATCTTTTCTCATATATATTTAATAATAGTAGATAAAAAATTATTTTAAACAAAAATTATAATGATTGAAAATTTATATGCTGATTTAAACGATAGATCAAAACTAATATTTAAAAAATTAGTTGAGTCTTATCTTAAAACTGGCTCTCCTGCTGGATCTGAAACAATAATGAAAATGGGAGGGCTTAATTTATCATCAGCATCAATTAGATCAATTTTATCAAATCTTCAAAAAGAGGGATTGCTTTATGCCCCCCATAGATCAGCTGGCAGAATGCCAACAGAAAAAGGAATGAGATTTTTTGTAGATGGTCTTTTAGAGTTTGGCAGAATATCAAAAACTGATAAAGAAAATATAAAACAACAATGTTCTAGTAAAGGCAAGTCTTACGAAGAGGTTTTAGACGTTGCATCTAGAGCCATATCTGGTTTATCTAATTATGCTGGAATAGTTATTGCTCCAAAGTTTCAAAAAAACTTAAAACACCTCGAGTTTATAAGACTGAACAAATCTCAGCTTATGTTAATTTTAGCATATGAAAATGGAGAAGTGGAAAATAGAATCATTGAAGATAATGGAAAATATAATAATTCTTTATTAATTCAGGCCTCTAATTATTTAACATCAAAATTCACTAATAAAAATATTTCTCAAATAAAAAGAGTAATACAAACAGATATTAAAAATTCACAAAATGAATTGGAGATTATTTCCTCTAAATTAATAAAACAAGGAATTATTCAAACACCACCAAATGTTAAAAATCCCTACATTTTTCTTCATGGTCAATCTAATTTGTTAAAAGATGAAATTATCTCAAAAGATTTAGATCAAATACGTAATTTATTTGATGATATTGAAAAAAAATCAAGTTTTGTTGAGATATTAGAAACAGCAGGAAAAGCGAAAGGTGTTCAAATTTTTATAGGTTCTAAAAATTTTTTATTTAAACACTCTGGTCTTTCTATGGTAATGGCACCATATAAAAACAATGATCAGGAGATAATAGGAGCTATTGGTGTTGTTGGGCCAACTAGGCTTAATTATTCAAAAATAGTCCCTCTTGTAGATTATACATCTAAAATAATTGGAAAGGTTATTGATTAATGGTTGAGAGAAAAGATGAAAATAAGGAAAATGAAATTAATGAACCAAATTCAGAAGATTTAGACAATAAAACAGAAAAAGATAATGCTGTTGATCAGGGTCAAGAAGAAACACCTACAGAAGAAACTAACGAAGAAGAAAATAATTTAGAGGAAGAAATTGAAATTCTAAAAGAGGAAAAAATAAGATTGCTTGCTGAAATGGAAAATCTCAGAAAAAGATTTGAAAGGGAAAAAGTTGAGACTATAAAGTTTGGCAGTATAAATTTGGCTAGAGATATTTTATCACCTGGAGATAACTTAGAAAGAGCATTAGAGGCTCTGCCAGATGATGAAAATCACTCAGAAAGTATAAAAAATCTTATAGATGGCTTAAAAATGGTATTAAAAGAATATAAAAGCACGCTTGAAAAACATGGTGTCAAAAAAATAGAATCATTGAATAAGAAATTTGATCATAACTTTCATCAGGCTATGTTGGAAATTGAAAACAGTGAGGTTGATGAAGGAACTGTAGTTCAAGAAGTTCAATCAGGGTACACAATGCACGATCGTTTACTAAGAGCTGCAATGGTTGGTGTTTCTAAGAAGACAGCCTCAAAAAAAGAAGTTTCAAATGAAGAAAAAGATGAAGATAGTGCTGAATAAGATACCCAAGAAACTCCTTAAAATTCATAAAATATCAGAAAATACTTAGTTTTTTTAATATAAATCCCATACATCCTTGTATTTTAAAACTTTTTTCCCATATCTAATGTAACCAATATTAGTTGGTAAACAATTAAGTAAAGAGGATAAAAAATATGGCAAAGGTTATTGGTATTGATTTAGGTACTACAAACTCCTGCGTTGCAGTAATGGACGGCAAGGAGGCAAAAGTTATTGAAAACTCAGAAGGCGGAAGAACAACTCCATCAATGGTAGCGTTCAGTGAAACTAAAGAAAAACTTGTTGGGCAGTCAGCTAAAAGACAGGCAGTAACAAATTCTGAAAATACTTTATTTGCCATAAAAAGATTAATCGGAAGAACATTCGAAGATAAAGACGTCAAATCAGATAGCGGATTGGTACCTTACAAAATAGTAAAAGGTGATAACGGTGACGCATGGGTTGAAGCGCGTGGAGACCAATATAGCCCAAGTCAAATAAGTGCATTTATTTTACAAAAAATGAAAGAAACAGCAGAGTCATATTTAGGGGAAACTGTTACTCAAGCAGTTATCACTGTTCCCGCATACTTTAACGATGCTCAAAGACAAGCAACTAAGGATGCTGGAAAGATTGCTGGTCTTGAAGTATTAAGAATAATTAATGAGCCTACAGCAGCAGCTCTTGCATATGGTTTAGATAAAAAGAAAACTGGTACTGTTGCTGTTTATGATCTTGGTGGAGGAACATTTGATATTTCCATCTTAGAGATTGGCGATGGTGTTTTTGAAGTTAAATCTACAAACGGGGATACACACCTGGGTGGAGAAGATTTTGATTTAAAAATAATTGATTACCTTGCCGACGAATTTAAAAAAGATAATGGCATAGATTTAAGATCAGACAAACTTGCTCTCCAAAGATTAAAAGAGGCAGCAGAAAAAGCAAAAATTGAGCTTTCAAGCTCAACTGAAACAGAGGTTAACTTACCGTTCATAACTGCTGATCAATCTGGCCCTAAACATTTGACAATCAAATTATCAAGAGCAAAACTAGAGGCCATCGTAGGTGAACTTTTAAATCAAAGTTTAAAACCTTGTGAAATGGCACTTAAAGATGCTGGATTACAAGCTGCAGAAATTGATGATGTTATTTTAGTTGGTGGTATGACCAGAATGCCAAAAGTAACTGAAATTGTAAAAAACTTTTTTGGTAAAGAACCTAATAAAGGTGTTAACCCTGATGAAGTTGTTGCATCTGGTGCTGCTATTCAAGCTGGAGTATTACAAGGAGATGTCAAAGATGTTTTATTACTTGATGTTACACCGTTATCACTTGGTATTGAAACGTTGGGGGGCGTGTTTACAAAACTTATTGATAAAAACACAACCATACCAACAAAGAAAAGCCAAGTATTTTCAACAGCAGAAGACAATCAAAGCGCTGTTACAATTAGGGTTTTCCAAGGTGAGAGAGAAATGGCTGCTGACAACAAGTTACTCGGACAATTTGATTTAGTGGGTATACCACCTGCTGCAAGAGGAATGCCTCAAATTGAAGTTACGTTTGATATAGACGCAAATGGTATTGTAAATGTATCAGCTAAAGATAAATCAACGGGCAAGGAACAACAAATAAAAATTCAAGCATCGGGCGGATTATCGGATGAAGAAATAGAAAAAATGGTAAAGGAAGCTGAAGAAAATGCTGAGTCAGATAAAAAGAAGAGAGAAGCTGTTGATACTAGAAATCACGCTGATAGTCTAATTAATGAGACTGAAAAAAATCTAAAAGAGCATGGAGATAAAATTCCTGAAGCTGATAAAAATAAAATCAATGAGGATATTGAAGAACTCAAGAAAGTAAAAGACGGAGAGGACTTAGAAGCTATAAAATCTAAAACTGAAGCTTTGGTTCAATCATCATTAAAAATGGGTGAAGCTATTTATAAACAAAACCCTCAAGGAGCTGGTCCTCAACCAGATCCATCTGGTGCTGAACCATCAGCAGATAATACTAAAGATGAAAAAGTTGTAGATGCTGAATTTGAAGAAGTAGACGAAGATAAAAAAGATTAACGCTCCATAATTTTTTATTAGGAGGAGATGTGGCTGACAAAGATTTCTATGAGATACTAGGCGTTAAAAAGAATGCTAGTGATGATGAGATTAAAAAAGCTTATAGAAAAAAAGCCATGAAATATCATCCAGACCGTAACAAGGATGATAAAAAAGCTGAAAGAAAATTTAAGGAAGCTGCAGCAGCTTATGAGATTCTAAAAGATTCAGAAAAAAGATCAGCTTATGATCAATACGGACATGATGCTTTTAGACAAGGCGGCATGGGTGGAGCACAGGGTTTTGGTGATTTTGCTGGTGGGTTTTCTGATATTTTTGAAGAATTTTTTGGCGGGGGTTTTGGTGGACAATCATCAAGAAGAAGAGGCCCTCAAAGAGGAAGTGATCTTCGTTACAACATGTCAGTCTCCCTTCACGAAGCTTTCACTGGAAAGAAGCCACAGATACGAATTCCAACATATGTTAGTTGTGATGCTTGTGCATCAACCGGAAGTGCAGATAAATCTGGCCCAAGTACTTGTTCTACCTGTGGAGGCGCAGGTAAAGTTCGATCTCAACAAGGCTTTTTTTCTATTGAAAGACCATGTCCTACATGTGGTGGAGAAGGATCAACTATTAAAAATCCATGTCTTAAATGTTCTGGAACAGGAAATATAAAAAAACAAAAAACCATTTCCGTTACTATTCCAGCCGGTGTTGATACAGGTACAAGAATTCGAATATCTGGAGAGGGGGAGCCAGGTGAAAGAGGTGCAGGTAACGGAGATTTATATATTTTTGTTGAAGTACAAAAAGATAAACTATTTGAAAGAGAAGAAGAAAACCTATTTTGTGAAATACCTATTTCTATTACAACAGCTATTCTTGGTGGCGAAATAGACGTACCAACAATAGAAGGAAAAAAAGCGAGATTAAATATTCCTTCTGGAACTCAATCTGAAACACAATTCAGACTTCGAGGTAAAGGAATGAGTATACTTAGACAAAGTAGAAGAGGTGATTTGTATGTGCAAGCAAATGTTGAAATTCCTGTAAATCTAAATAGCAAACAGAAAGAAATCTTAAGAGAATTTGAGAATGAAGGAGGCACATCAAAAAAACACAGTCCAAAATCGCAAGGGTTTTTCTCAAAATTAAAAGAAGTCTGGGAAGATTTAACTTAATTTCTTTTCAACTTACAATCACCAAAGTATAAGAAGTTTTTATGACAAAAATTAAAATAGCAGTTGCAGGTTGTCTTGGCCGAATGGGTCAGGAAATATCGAAACAAATTTTACAAAATAAAAATTTAGAATTT